>Ga0209720_1000116_pt1 | contig 84918 bp, 67 predicted proteins | sample AD_JPNMR3_MetaG_FD_184426 | JGI IMG/M metagenome (GOLD analysis project Ga0209720, IMG submission 184426) | Active sludge microbial communities of municipal wastewater-treating anaerobic digesters from Japan - AD_JPNMR3_MetaG (SPAdes) (version 2) | ecosystem: Engineered > Bioreactor > Anaerobic... | reverse complement strand
CGAAAAAACAAGGAATTATCGAAAAACTAATGATATTCTTTGAGAAGTATTTAGGGTTGATATAGATTAATATCAATCGCTAATTCAAAAAATAATATCTTTATAAAAAGACCAGTCACAATCAGGCATGAATGCTTGAAGTGACTGGTCTCTTTTTGCCCCGCTTGAAGCTGTTCACTTTAGTTTTTTTCTTCAATCCCCTAAGTGAACGCTTCTTTGGGGCGGTTTTTTTATTGCGATCAGGTGTTATTACTTCTTGCTCTTGATTGCCGCCTGGGCAGCCGCGAGAATGGCGATGGGTACGCGGTAGGGAGAGCAGGAAACATAAGTGAGCCCGATGTCGTGGCAGAACTCTACGGTGGAGGGATCGCCGCCGTGCTCGCCGCAGATACCAAGCTTGATCTTGGAATTTGCCGACTTGCCCTTTTGTACGGCTATCTTTACAAGTTCGCCTACGCCGGTCTGGTCCAGCTTCTTGAAGGGGTCGAACTCGTAGATCTTCTTGTCGTAGTAATCGCCGAGGAACTTGCCGGCGTCGTCACGGCTGAAGCCGAAGGTCATCTGGGTAAGGTCGTTGGTACCGAAGGAGAAGAAGTCGGCTTCGGCGCCTATGGCGTCGGCGGTGATGGCGGCCCTGGGTATTTCGATCATGGTGCCTACGGTGTAGTCTACCTTGACGCCCAGTTCTTTCATAACGGCTTCGGCGGTGTTAACGACGATGCTCTTTACATACTTAAGCTCTTTGGCTTCGCCGATAAGAGGTATCATGATTTCGGCTTTTACATTGCCGCCCGCCTTGTTGACTTCGATAGCGGCCTCGATAACCGCTCTGGTCTGCATTTCGGCGATTTCGGGGAAGGTTACCAAAAGACGGCAGCCGCGGTGGCCGAGCATGGGGTTGAACTCGTGCAGGCTGGCGATACGCTCTTTAAGCTTGGCTACGGGTATCTTCATCTCGGCTGCGAGAGCGAGGATATCCTCTTCCTTTTGGGGCAGGAACTCGTGGAGAGGCGGGTCGAGGAAGCGGATAGTCACGGGATAGCCGTGCATTTCTTTATAGATGCCGATGAAGTCGGACTTTTGCATGGGAAGTATCTTGGCGAGAGCGGCTTCGCGTTGCTCGCGGGTGTCGGCAACGATCATCTCTCTTACCGCGGCGATACGGTCTTTCTCGAAGAACATATGCTCGGTGCGGCAGAGGCCTATACCCTCGGCGCCGAAGTTGTAAGCAGTGGCGGCGTCGGCGGGAGTGTCGGCGTTGGCCCTTACCTTAAGGACGCGGTACTTGTTGGCCCAGCTCATAACTGTGGAGAAGTCGCCGGAAATCTGGGCTTCGGTGAGGGGGAGGCGGCCTTCGTACACATTGCCGGTGGAGCCGTCTACCGAAAGCTCGTCGTCTGAGGTATAAACCTTGCCGTTTACGGTTAGGGTGTGGGCTTCCTCGTCGATGATGAGGGCGCCGCAGCCCGTTACGCAGCACCTGCCCATACCGCGGGCGACAACGGCCGCGTGGGAGGTAAGCCCGCCGCGGGCGGTAAGTATCGCCTTGGCAACATTCATGCCCTGAATGTCTTCGGGGGAGGTTTCGAGCCTTACAAGGATGACATCCTCGCCGGCGGCAGCCCTTTCGGCGGCTTCTTCGGCGGTGAAGGCTATTTTGCCGCAGCCCGCGCCGGGAGAGGCGGGAAGGCCCTTGGCGATGGGTGTATGCTTCTTGATTTCTTTGGCGTCGAATTGCGGGTGGAGAAGGTCGTCAAGCTGCTTGGGGTCGATCTTGAGAAGGGCTTCTTCTTCGGAGCAGAGGCCTTCTTTTACGAGGTCGACGGCGATCTTGATGGCGGCTTGCGCCGTGCGCTTGCCGTTACGGGTCTGGAGCATGTAGAGCTTGCCTCTTTCGATGGTGAACTCCATATCCTGCATGTCGCGGAAGTATGTTTCCAGGTTGTTGGCTATTCTTACGAACTCCTCGTAAACCTGGGGATTGGTTTCCTTGAGGTGGTCGATTGTGGCGGGGGTGCGGATACCGGCAACGACATCTTCGCCCTGGGCGTTCATAAGGTACTCGCCGTAGAGCTTCTTCTCGCCGGTGGCGGGGTTACGGGTGAAGGCAACGCCTGTGCCCGAAGTGTCGCCCATGTTGCCGAACACCATCGACTGTACATTGACGGCGGTGCCCCAATCGTAGGGGATGTCGTGCATGGCGCGGTAGATGTTGGCCCTAGGGTTATCCCAGCTGCGGAAAACGGCTTCGATAGCGCCGATAAGCTGAACCTTGGGGTCTTGGGGGAACTCTTCGCCCTGGGACTTGAAGTAGAAATCCTTGAACTTGGCGATAAGCTCTTTGAGGTCTTCGGCGGTGAGCTCGGTGTCGAGGGTTACGCCCTTTTCTTCCTTAACCTGGTCTATAATCCTGTTAAAGTAGTCTTTGCCTATGCCGATAACGACATCCGAATACATCTGGATGAACCTGCGGTAGCAGTCGTAGGCGAAACGGGGGTTGCTGGTCTGCTTGGCGAGGCCTTCTACGGAAATGTCGGTGAGGCCGAGGTTAAGGATGGTATCCATCATACCGGGCATCGACGCGCGGGCGCCGCTGCGGACGGATACGAGGAAGGGATTCTCGGGGTCGCCGAATTTTTTGCCCGCTTCTTTCTCGACAATCGCCAGGGTGGCGAAAACTTCGTCTATGATTTCGGGGGCGATTTTGCGTCCGTCATTGTAATACCTTGTGCAGGCTTCGGTCGTGATGGTGAATCCGGGAGGCACGGGCATGCCCAGGCGGGTCATCTGAGCGAGGTTGGCGCCCTTACCGCCGAACAAAGCTCTGTTGTTGCCATCTGCCTCTCTGAACAGGTAAACATACTTCTTTGCCATTGATTTTCTCCTCTATATACAAAATTTTTTTCTTGCAATGCCTATTAATTATACATAAAAACCCATTCATAAACAAGCGATTTTGACCACAATATGGAAGTTGTTGGTATTATATATCTTGTTTTAGCGCCTCGGCGAGAGAGTTGATTCGCGCCGAAAGCTCGTCCCTCAGCACAAGGTTAAGGTAGCCTAAGGCCTCCCTCAATTCGCCCTTTGTTATGTCCAGCGAGTCGAGGTCTGTAACCTCCATATCGGCAAGCGAGGTTATCAGCGTTTTTTGCCTTTGCGGGGCGGCGGAGTCCTCTATGTCCCGCCCGATAACAAGCAAAACGCGGCTAAGGTACCACGCCGCGATTATGTAAGGCGAGGTTTCGGCGCGGCTTACCGCGGCAAGCGCCGTTAAGGCAAGCGACAGCTCTTCTTTGCAGTCGGCGCCCTCTACCGTAATTTTATCGAGGATTTCGCAAATAATCTGGGCGGCCGTGTATCTCCCGAGGTCGCCCCAGCAGTCAAAAAAGCTCTGCTCTATACTGCAGCCTATAACAAGGTTTGCGCGGCCCCTGCGGTTTATTATGTATTCGCCATAGCAAAAGACCTCCGCGCACATGCGGAGCTTGGATTTGGGAGTCTTGACAGAGCGCGCTTTAGCCACCATCTTGCCGTATTCGGCCCCGACAAGGGTAAGCAGCTTGTCGCCCTCGCCGAAGTCGGAGGCGCTAACGCAAAGCGCTCTGGTCTTGAAATCCATAACTCACCTTCAGTCTTTTTTTTGCCTCTTTTCTATGGCGCTGTAAAGCATGTAATAACCGGGGCTGCCGCTCTCCAGAAACGCTTTCCAGCACAATTCCTTCAATTTCTCGTCCATACCTTAAGTATGGGCAGATTGCGGAATTTTAGTATAAAACCTTAAAATGTTACAAATCGTTTTTTCCGTAGCCTATGTCTGCGAGCACAGAGGGGTTGTCCCTCCAGTCCTCTTTGACCTTTACCCAAAGCGTAAGGAACACCTTGCCCCCTACAAGAAGCTCTATCTCCTGCCTGGCGTAGGTGCCAATCTTCTTTATCATTTCGCCGTTTTTGCCCAAAACTATGGGCTTGTGGGCGTCCTTTTGCACTATGACGCTGGCGTCTATCTCGGTTACGCCGTTTTCGTTTTCCTTAAACTGATTTATCATCACGCCGACGCCGTAAGGGACTTCCTTATCGAGCAGGCGGAAAGCCTTTTCCCTTATGATTTCGGATACCAGAAAGCTTATGCTCCTGTCGGTGTACATATCGTCGGGGAAGAGCTTTTGCCCTACGCCGATATGCTTTTTTATCTCGTCTATAAGGGGCGCGATATTTTTTTCCTTAAGCGCGGATATGGGCACGACGGCGGAATAGCCCTTTAGGTTATTTATTTCGGCGAGGATTTCCGCCACCCTGGCGCGGGTAATGTGGTCTATCTTGTTTAGCGCCACAATAACCCTGCCCTCGTTGGCTTTGGCGTATTTTTCGATGTTGATTTTGTCTTCGGCGGAGAGCCCTCTCTCGCCGTCCACCACATAGATTATGGCGTCGACGCCCTCGATGGCGGCGCTTACCGAGCGCATCATAAACTCGCCCAAAGCGTTTTTGGGGACATGCAGCCCCGGGGTATCCACGAATATGAGCTGATAATTATCCTCGTTTCTCACGCCAAGAATCTTGTTGCGGGTGGTCTGGGGCTTCCAGCTTACTATGGATACCTTTTCGCCCACAAGGGTGTTAATAAGCGTGGATTTGCCGGCGTTGGGGCGCCCGAGTATGGCCACAAAGCCGGTGTGCTGCTCTTCTTCGGGCGAAAGGATACTTTCGTCTTTAGACTCGCGGGAGAGCCCTGCGGCTGCGAGTATGACTTCCTGCGACCTCTCCATCACTTCGGCGCCCTCGTCGGTCAGGTGGTCGAAGCCCAGGAGGTGCAGAAGCCCATGCACGGTAAGAAAGCCTAATTCGCGGCTTAGCGAATGCCCGTATTCTTCGGCCTGTTCTTTAGCTCTTTCGAGGCAGATATATACCTCGCCGAGCATTACGGCGCCCGTTTCGGGGTTGATATCGAAGGGGTAATCCTCTTTAATAAAAGGTATCTTTATGCCGGGTATGGTTTGAAAGGAGAGGACATCGGTAACCGAATCTATCCCTCTGTTTTCGGCGTTGAGCGCCTTTATTTCTTCGGGCGGGACAATGCCTATCTCTGCCTCGGCGTCCTCCTTGGGGATGCCGAAGTACTCTAAAACGGCGTTAGCCGCCATTTCGATGGCGGGAAGATATTTTTTGTCGCAATAAATGTTTATCATCGGGTCTTTCCTATGCTGTTATTTTTTTTCGGCGGGGCCGTAGTCTATTCTGGCGTGGTATACATTGGGGATTGCCTCTACCAAAGTATCCTCTATGGTTTGCACATCCTTGAAGGTTATGCCGCAATCCGAAAACTGGTCGTAGTCGATTCTTTCTTTAATAAGCCCGTGGATCAACCCGCGGAACTCTTTGGCGCTCATGTTGCCTTTGGACCTCGTTGCGGCCTCGACGGCGTCCACAATCATAATGATAGCGGCTATCTTCGAGGTGGGCTTGGGGTCGCTGTAACGGAACTCCTCGGTGTTAACATCGTCCTCGGTGAATGTCTGGGCTTTATATAGGAAATAGTTTACGGGCATTGTTCCGTGGTGCTCGCGAGCGACATCGGCTATGATGTCCGGAAGCCCCGCTTTCTTAATGAGCTTGCTGCCCGCAAGCGTATGGTTGGTTATCATCTTTACGCTGACTTCGGGGATGAGGTCGTCGTGGGGGTTGTAGCCCTTCTGGTTCTCGACGAAGAACTCGGGATGCTCGGCCTTGCCTACATCGTGATAGTACGCCGCGGCTTTGGCAAGCTGGGCGTCCTCTCCTATCGCCAAAGCGCAAAGCTCGGCCAGGGTGCCTACCGTAAGGCTGTGGTTGAAGGTGCCGGGGGCTTCTTTAGAAAGCCTGCGAAGTAGGGGAAACTCCAGCGAGCAGATTTCGCTTATCCTGAAGGGCGTATTTAGCTTGAACACAACCTCGAACAGTGGCAGAAGCACCATATACAGCGCTACCGAGAGAAGCGAGGCTATGAACGCCCAAAGCGAGGACATCAGCGAATAAATCACATCGCTTGCGTGGGTAGCGACTATGTTTACCAAAAACGGTATTAGCGAGGTGAACAGCCCGACGACGATACCAAGAGTTATAAAGCGCAGGCGGGTATTCGCCCTGTCGAGGTAAGCTATCATAAAAATGCTGGCGATTATGGAAGTTAATACGGACGCCGTGCTTTCGATTACGCTGTCGAACCCGAACACCAAAAGGTAGGTAAGGAAGAAAGCCTGCGACAAAAGTATACTCGTGATTATGCCCACCCTCTTATCTACAAGCGTCGCGATGAGAAGCGACGACAGCATGAGGGGTACGATGTAGATATTCACAAGCCGCCCGAAAATAAGGCTGCTTACAAAAGTAATCGCCGCGGAAACGGCGAGAACGGGCAGAAATTTGGGGCTTAAGGGCTTTCCTCTCCTAACAAAATGGGTGTAGGCGAGAATGGTGGAGAACAATACCGCCATTATGCAGGCGATAAGTAAAATCTCCACCATGGAATCCGCCGCGAAAAAGTCTTTGGCGGAGGTGATTTCTTCGTAACCGAAAAGCCTTATAATAACCGCGAGGACTATCGATGTGAGCGCGATAAACAGGGCGCGCTTGAGGATAACGGCGCGCTTATACGCGGGTTTTTTGATTTCGGCTGAGCCTTCGGCTTTGGTTTGTTTCATTTGTCTCCTTGCCTTCGGCCAAAGGTTTACCTTCGGCTTACAATATCGCAATAATTATTACGGGCGTACTGCGACCGCCCTTTCCATTTGATAGTATATACTTAATATTGTGTTTTTGTCCAGTCTTTTTTCCAAATACCACCAATTTACGAATCTTCCGCCCTTTGGAACGGAGGCTTTAAGCATCTCTAAATTCTCTTCGATCAGCCTCAGCCTCAGGGCTTCGTAATTGAAGTCGGTTTCCTGCTCCCTGGTTTCGTAATATGTCGTTTTTATGAGCTTGAAGGGCAGAATATTTGAGCACAAAATCACCTTTGTTTCTGTATCGTAGGATACAAAAGAACTGGGTTTTTGATAACTTAGACCGGGAATTTCCATAACCGTTTTTTCTTCTTTGGCGCCCGTCCTTACCTTGGCTATCATTCTATGAGAGTAAAAGGCGTGGCGCTGGTAATACACCATGCCGTCCGCCTCGCCCATAGCCCTTACCGGCACCTGGTTGCCCTCGCTGTCGGTTATGTAGGCGGCAATAAGGATATCCCCCTTTTTTACCGTGTCGCCGGCCTTTACGACAGCCGTGCCCTGCGTGGCTACTATGCGGGTAATTACGCAATCCTCGGCGGCTACAAGCGGGGCGGGCGTTTTGGTGTCAATAATTTCGGTGTCCGGAAGCTCTTCCAAAACGGTAATCTCCAGCGTGGTGCCCTTACGGACAACCGACGCTCCCGAAACACCTTCGAGGGCGACAAGCCGTTTTTCTATTTTATCCAAATCGGGCGAGGCAAACAGTATGGGCGGGTTTACCCCGGCCGCCTCAAGGATTTTAGCTTCGTCAACCCTGTTATTGCCTATAACCCGTATGCGCAAAAGCGAAGCCGAATACAAAAATATCAGGGCAAGCCCGATTATAATTCCCGCCCACATCCCGACGCGCATTAACAGCCGTCTTGCGTCCGTTTTAATCCCCCTCTCGCTTAAAATCGAGTAGGAGATATTCCTTTTTTCCATTGTTTGGATGGCCGCGGGCTTTTCTTTCCGGTTTATTTCAAAGGTCAGCTTTTTGCCGTCCTTTATAATCTTTTTCATGCACACGCCCGCCGAATTTAATGCGTTTATGACGAACACCGGCGGCGATTCGGTTTTTAGCTTTGTTTTTTCCATTATTCCTCTCTGCCCACCGAAAGTATTTTGCCAACAATATAGATTTCGTAGCGGTTAATGGAGGCTATACGCATCTTTTCGCCCTTGATGATAAGCCTTTTTTTGGGCAGGCGCACTTCGATAGTTTCGGGCTCGAAGGAAACCATACCTTTGTGCCCCTCTATGTATACCCCGACATCGTCGAATATGCTTATGCGGCTTCCGCCCGCGTAGTTTTCCTGCGGCAGCTGAAAGCGCGCCACTATTTCGTTCCAGTAGCCCATACCAAATTATATGACCCCCGGCGGGCCATAATTCCCCAACCTCATTGACTTATTTAATATGGTGGTGTATTATAAATTCACAAATTGTGGAATTTTTATTTATAAATATTTCACAAGTGAGAAAAATACCTATATTGCGGAGATATAAATGCCCTTAAAGCGTGATCAGGTAAGCCCCCAAAGGAAATGGAATTTAGACAGCCTTTTTACCTCGGAAGAGGAGCTTAACGAGGTTTATAATCAGGTAAAGAAGGAGATTCCCGATTTTGCCCGATTCGATAAGAAGTTAACCCCCGACAACGCCCACGAGTGCCTGACTAAGCTTTCGGAAGTAACCCGCAAGGCCGAAAGGTGTTATGTGTACGCCGGGCTTTGCCGCGACCTCAACACCGCCGACCCCAAGTATCAGGCGCTCATTTCCAAAATGCAGATGCTTCTTGTAGACCTCGGCAGCGCGACAAGCTTCGTTATCCCCCAGATTTCCAGATTCGACACCGAAACCCTAAAGGAAATGGCAGAGCGCCCCGAGTATTCCGAATTTACCACCATAATCGACAGCATCATCCGCGAGAAAAAGCATATTCTCTCAGGCAAAGAGGAAAAGCTGCTGTCCGAGATTTCTTCCTTTACGGGCGGGTTTAAGGAGGTTTTCGGAAACCTGAATAACGCCGACTTAAAGTTCGAGCCCGTAATCGATAACGACGGCAAGAGCGTCGAGCTTTCGCACGGCATGTATTCTTATCTTCTGCAAAGCGACGACCGCGATATCCGCAGAAAGGCTTTCGAGAATTATTATAAATCATACATCGGGCACAAAAACACCATTGCCGCGGCTTACGCCTCGAGCGTAAAAAAGGATTGCGCCCTTTCCAAAGTAAGAAAGTATAAGAGCGCCCTTAACAAGGCATTGGAGTCCGAGACCATACCCGAAAAGGTATATAACAACCTCATAAAGGCGGTGCGCAAGTCGCTGCCCGCAGTGCACGATTATGTCGCCCTGCGCAAAAAAGCTCTTGGGCTTCGCAAAATGCACATGTACGATATGTATGTGCCCCTCACAAAAGAGTTTAAGCTCTCGCTGGAGTACGACGACGCCTACAATCTTGTAATCGAGGCGCTCGCCCCTCTCGGTGAAGAATATAAGGCCCTGCTTGAGGAAGCCTACAAGGGCGGCTGGATAGATGTAGAGGAGACCGAGAACAAGAGAAGCGGCGCCTACTCGTGGGGGGCGTACGACGGGCACCCCTATGTGCTTCTCAATTATCAGCGCACGGCGCACGATGTGTTTACAATAGCCCACGAAATGGGGCACGCCATACACAGCTACCTGAGCAACAAGGCGCAATGCTACTCGAAAGCGTCCTACGAGATTTTTGTCGCCGAGATAGCCAGCACGGTAAACGAGGTGCTTCTCCTAAAGCACCTTCTTAAGTCCGCCGAGGGCGAGAGGCGCAAATTCCTGCTTGCCTACTATCTTGATATGTTCCGCACCACCCTGTTCAGGCAGACGATGTTTGCCGAGTTCGAGAAATTCTCTCACGCCCAGATCGAGGCGGGCATACCGCTTACCGCCGAGAGCATGAGCGAGTTTTATCTTAAACTGAACAAAAAATACTACGGCAAGGCCGTAACCCACGACGAGCAGATAGCCTACGAATGGAGCCGCATCCCCCACTTCTACAACGCTTTCTATGTGTATAAGTACGCCACCGGGCTTACCTCGGCGGTTAACATAGCCAAAAAGATTCTCGAGGACCCGGGATTTGTGCCGAAGTACTTCGAGTTCCTTTCGGCGGGCGGCTCGATGAGGCCGCTTGAAATCCTGGCTCTTGCGGAGGTTGACCTTACAAAAGAGGAGCCCTTCGCTCTCGCGATGGCGGAGTTTGCCGCCGTATTGGAGGAGTTAAAAAGCCTGATATGAAAAAAGTTATGGCGGTTGTCACTATCATACTTTTAGCCGCGGTTCTGGGCGCTGGGATATTCGCTGTAGCCGAATACCGCGTAAACCAAAGGTTCGGGTTTTACGCAAAGGCGGCGGAAGGGCTTATCGCGGACGGGCTTAAGAACGATTACCTTGCCGAGATAACCTTCAATAACCTTAACCTGACCGACGGCAGCGTCATACGCGCCCTTCAGGTCTACATCGACACCGCGGCGCTCACAAAGGATGTTTCGTCTACGGAAAAAGAGCTAAGGCTTTGGGATGTCGAGTCGTCCCTTAGCTTTCTTGCCGAACAATACAAAGAGCGCGGCTTTACCGCCAAATACGAGGACGGCTTCCTGGATATAACGCTAGAGAAATTTGACAGCTTCACCGACCTTTATATAGCAAGCGGCAGGGACGGCTACGAAGAGTCCGACGGCATCCGCGGCTTAGAGTGGGGCTTCTGGTACAATAAATACACCTTCAGTGACAAAACAATCTTCTCGCAGATGGAGAACACGATTATACAGCAGATAGCCAACCAGGTGGCGAACATAAGGGGCATAGACGAAGAGGATATCGCCTACATCTTCAATTACGGCACCCTTTACAGCAAGCGCACGCTGGACTCGGACGCCGATAACATCTATTACTACTCGAAGTACGCCATCAACATCCACAAGTTTGTGATGGATAAAGACAGCCTCGACCGCGAGTTTACAATCTACCAATATTCGCCCAATGTTATCACCTGGTATTGCCTCGCGATAATAATCACGGCGATACCCGCGGCGGCTTATATAGTGTACGCATACAAAAAGAAAAACCAAACCGTTAAGGATTAACTATGGCAGACAAAAACACCGTTACAAAAGCAATCAAGGTTTACCCCAACAGCTACGAGGCCGAGCAATGCCTGCTGTGCTGTATCCTTCTGGATGGCAACGCTGCGGGCGACCTGTTACCTTCGCTGCAGCCCGAAGTCTTTTATAACGACAGGCACCGCAAGATTTTTGAGGCTTGCCGTAAGCTGTTCGCCGCCAACCGCGCGATAGATGTGATTACCGTTAACGACCAGATAGAGGCCGACAAAACCTCCGGCCTTAATATGCTGGAGTACCTCGTCGCGCTGTCCGACAAGCTGCCTTCGGCGGCAAATTACAAGGAATATGTAGATATCCTCAAGCGGGACTATGTGCACCGCGAAATTATAAGGATATGCAACGAGACAATCGAAATGGCGTATGCCAACAAGGACTACCGAGAAACGCTTACCGCAATAGAGGAAAAAATATACAGGCTTAACAGTAGCTCACACAGAGGCGAACTTGTACACATCTCCGAAGTCTCGGGCGAGGTTGTCACAATGGTGGACGCCCTCTGCCGCGACAAAAAGAGCTTCCGTGGCCTGATGACAGGCTTCGACCGCTTCGACAAGATTACAAACGGATTGCAAAAGGGCGCGCTCATAATTCTTGCCGCCCGCCCATCGGTTGGTAAAACATCCTTTGCCCTGAATATCGTTTCCAATGTGGTATCGCAGACGGACTCCAAAGCCGTTGTCGCCGTGTTCTCTCTAGAAATGCCCTCGGTGCAGCTGGCGCAAAGGCTTCTTAGCGACATCGGCACCATACCCATGAACAACATTACCAAAGGGCTTCTGCAGGACAGGGAGCAGGAATCGCTTCTAGCCGCCCACGGTAAGATATCGGAAAGCAGGGTTTATGTCGACGACACCGCCCTCACCACCCCCGGAGAGGTGTTCGCCAAGTGCCGCAGGCTTTACGCCTTAGAAAAGCGCCTCGACCTCATAGTTATAGACTACCTGCAGCTTATGAGAGGCGACACGACGAGGGCTTCGGACAGCAAGCAAAACAAGCAAAACGAGATAAGCGACATAAGCCGTATGATGAAGATACTTGCCAAAGAAATGAACTGCCCCGTGCTGGTGCTGTCGCAGATGTCCAGAAGCATCGAAACCCGCGAGGACAAGACGCCAAAGCTAAGCGACCTTCGCGAGTCGGGCGCCATCGAGCAGGACGCCGATATCGTGCTCTTCCTCTCCCGCGAGAACGAGGACGAAAAGAGCACGGGAAACTACACCGTATTTTTGGATATCGCCAAGCACCGCAACGGCCAGCTTGCCACAATACGCTATAACTGGCAGGGCGAATATGTGCGCTTTAGCGAATCCGACAACCAGTACATAAACAGGGAACTTCCCGTGAAAAAGTCAAAAGGCGGGCAGCCCTCGTAACAACAACCCAACCCTACACAAACAAAAGCGCCCACCGAGGCGCTTTTTTATAATCGTATTGTTTTTCTATTATCCCGTAGTTTCCAAAAACGACTTTACCATTCTCTCCAGTTCTTCGTCGCATATAAAGTCGCTTCCCTCGGGCGGTGCTTCCTCGACTGCCTCATTAAACGGAGTGTCGTCGGAGAGGCGGAGGCTTAAGCGGGCGGTTTCCCTGTAATAATCCTCCTGCGGGCCGTTGTCGAAGGGGATATCCCTCTCGATTATATCCTTTAGCTCCTTTGCGCATTGCCTAAGGTATTTCTCGGTTTTTATTACTTGCTCGCCCAGGCTTTCGGCTTTTTCGAGGCTTTGTATCGCTCCCGTCCACTTGGCGCGGTAGTTCTCCAGTCGCTCCCTTTCCAAGGCGTATCTTATCTTTGCTTCCTGTTCGAGCTCCTTTGCCTTGTTTTGGGCAAAACTCAAGGCGTTGGTAATCTCGGCTTCCCTCGCCCTGTATTTGGCAAGCTCGAGGGAAAGGTTGAGCGTTTCGCGCTTTAACTCCTCTATTCGCTCGGCAAGGATTTTCTCGAGCGGGGCTTCCTCTTTTTTATTCTTTTTCTTACCGCAAAAAAAACGCTTTGCCATACCCGGATTATACCCCGATTTAGGCAAAGCAATACTTACGCTTTTGTCGAAATCTGTCTATTTTTCCGCCGCTATTTGGCGTCGTTGAGGAGCTGCTGCTTGAGGTTGTATAGCCCTTCCGAAAGGTCCACCTTGTAACTATGGGGGTTTACCAGGCGCTTGTATTCTTCCCAGAACTCGTTTTTGGATTTGTTGGCGTACCGGACTATTTCGGTTAGGTCGGGAATGTCGTAAACCTGCCTGCCGTCCTCGAATACTTTTACCATAAGATCCTTAATCGCGTACTTGGTGAAGGTCTTTTTCTTCCAGGTTTCGAGGGGGTGGAATATCGTGAGGGGCTCGGATGTGTCGAACCTTTCTTCCCTTAGCGCGATCAGGTCCGCAGCCGCCATTCCGTCGGCCCCGTATATCCTGTATGTCGTTTTGAAGCCGGGATTGGTAATCTTCTCGGGGGTATCCGAAACCTTCATTTTGGGCACCATAACCCCGTTTTCCTCGAGAGCGGCTAGCTTGTAAACGCCGCCCAGGGAAGGCTGGGGATATGAGGTTATGAGTTTGGTGCCTATACCCCAGACATCTATCTTCGCTTCCTGCATCCTTAGCGCCGCGATTATATATTCGTCTATGTCGCCGCTCGCGAAAATCTTTACATCCTCGTGCCCCGCCTCGTCCAGCATCCTTCGCGCCTGCTTGCTTAAATAGGCAAGGTCGCCGCTGTCCAGCCTTATGCCCAAAGGCTTTTTGCCCTTTGCCTTGAGCTCGTTAAAGACGGTTATTGCGTTGGGTACGCCGCTTCTTAGCGTGTCATAGGTGTCCACCAAAAGGATACAGTTGTCGGGGTAGATTTCGGCGTACTTGCGGAAGGCCTCTATCTCGGAGGGAAAGCTCATAACCCAGCTGTGGGCGTGGGTACCGCTTACCTTTATGCCGAACATCTGACCGGCGTACACATTTGATGTCGATTTGCAGCCCCCTATTATGCTTGCCCTTGTGCCGTAAATGCCGGCGTCGGGGCCTTGCGCCCTGCGTAATCCGAACTCGGCTACCGCGCCGTCGGTTTCCTGCGTTATGCGCATGGACTTTGTGGCTATTAGGGTCTGATGGTTGATGATATTAAGAAGCGCCGTTTCTATGAGCTGCGCCTCGAAAAGCTTGGCGCGAACGGTTACAATGGGCTCGTGGGGGAAGATGATTTCGCCCTCGCGGACGGCATATATATCGCCCGTAAACCTGAAATTTTTAATTCTTCTGAAAAAATCCTCTCCGAAAACATTCAGTGACCTTAGATAAGCTATATCGTCGTCGCTGAAGTGGAGATTGTTAATAAGCTCGACGGCCTGCTCTAGCCCCGCCGCCACGGCAAAGTCCAAGGTGGGAGCCGGACGGTAGAACAAGTCGAAAATGGCGATTCTGTCCGCCATGCCGCTTTCTAAATAAGCGTTCATCATGGACAGCTCGTAAAAATCCGTGAGCATTGTAAGGTTTCTCATTTTTCACCCGTGCTTTATCTTATAGTTTTTGCCAAAGCTATATTATCTTGCAGGTACCCGAGCTTCTTATGCCTACCGCAAAGACATTTTCTTTGCCGAAAACGGCGGACATATAAGCGGCGAATTCTTCTTTTTTGGCGGAGTCTACAAATGTAAGGATTGTGCCCGCGAAGCCGCCGCCGTGCACCCTGTACGCCTTTACGCCGTCGAACTTCTGGCACATAGCGAGGGCCAGGGGTATGGGCTGCGAGGTTTCGCCCTCGGGGTAGCAGTTCTGGAGCTTTTTATAAGACGAATCGCCCGATTGCGTAATGAGAGCCATCGCCTTGTCGAAATCGTGGGTGTCTATCGCCTTTGCCAGGGCGTCCACCCTGCCGTTTTCCTCAAAAAAGTGCATGGCGCGAAGTATCGCCCTGTCGCTTACCGACTCGCGAAGCGAAGAAATCTGAGAATAAAAGCTCCGCTCGTCTGCAAAGCGCAGCTTCTTTTGCCCGAGAAGCCCCGCAACCGCTTCCATTTCGTACCTTATCGCGGCGTATTGGGGGGTAAGGTCGCAATGGTCGCCGCCGCAGTTTACAACGACGACGGAGAGCCCCTTGAAGTCCCAATCGGGGTTATACACTTCGGGGGCGGATGTGTCTTTGAAATCTATATAGCTTATGCCGCCCAACGCTATCGCCGCCTGGTCCATAAGGCCCGAGGGCTTGCCGAAGTATACATTTTCGGCGTATTGCGAAATTATTGCTTTTTGTACGGCGGGGACGCTTCCGCTATTATAAAGCGCATTGAAAATTTCCGAAACGAGAACCTCGAAGGAAGCCGACGAACTCATACCCGCACCCTTAAAGACCTGTGAGGATGTTGTTGCGGCGAAACCGCCCGTCTTGTAGCCCCTGTCGGCAAAGCCTTTGGCCACGCCCCTCACTAAAGCGTGCGAGGTGCCTTCCTCTTTGGGGTTGACGGTTAAATCCGAAATATCGACTTCGACAGCGGGATAACCCACGCTTTTTACAACCACTTTGCTGCCTTCTAGCGGGGTTACCACGGCTATGGTGTCGGCTGTTACCGCCGCCGCTATTACCTTTCCGTTATTGTGGTCTGTGTGGTTTCCGCACACCTCGATTCGCCCCGGTGAACTGAATAAAAAGTAGTTGTCGCCCCATTCTTCACAATGCTTTTCGATGAGGGGGGCAAACCTTTCGGCCGCCGTTTGGGCGTCGTATCCCAGCTTTTCCGTTACCGCTTTGACAAAATTATCGTTGCGCAACAAAAAATTTTTGCGTTGTTCTATTGCCAAAATATTCCCTCACATTGTATAATTGTATTGTATGGATTCGATTATATCATATTAGCATAGGGATTGCAATTATTTGCCAAAATAATACCCATAGCATTATGTCAATAAAAAAGTCATCCGACATCACTAAATTCTAATCGGAGTTTATTTTTTGTATGCCTAGTAAAAAGTTCAGTATTGCCACAGCTATCGCAAACTTGTGCGCTTACGCTTCCGTTCACTTTAGCGCCGACCGCTACGACTTGATTTACGCCCGCAACCAGCTGTTATCGATGTTCGGCCAGGGCGAGCCGTCGGAACCCGACAAAGAGCTTCCGGACTTCCAAACGGGCATTATCGACCCCATTGTCAATTACGCTATCGAAAACGGTATGTGCCTGCCCGAAGAAGCCCTGCTTTTTGAAACAAAGATAATCGGCATGGTTATGCCTTCGCCGAGTTCGGTTATCCACAGGTTCGACACCATAGCCGCGAACGAAGGCATAAAGAGCGCCACCGACTATCTCAACGGGCTTTCGGTAAAAAGCAATTATATCAGGATGCCCGACATAAGCAAAAACATCAAATGGACGGCTCCGGGGCCAAAAGGCGACCTTACAATTACAATAAACCTCGCCAAGCCCGAAAAGGATAACAAACAGCTTCTTTTAGAAAGCAAACTTCCCCAGACAAGTTACCCAAAATGCAAACTCTGCGTAGAAAATGTAGGCTACCCCGGCGCGCTCAACTACCCGCCCCGCCAGACTTTAAGGGTTATACCCGTGTACCTTAACGACGAGCCGTGGTACTTCCAATTCTCGCCCTATGTATATTTCGATAACCATTGCATAGCCCTCTCGGAGGAGCACCGCCCCATGGCGATAACCCCCGCTACCTTTACTAGGCTGCTGGATTTTGTAGATTTATTCCCCCACTATTTTATAGGCAGCAACTCCGACCTGCCCATCGTCGGCGGCTCGATACTCGCCCACGACCATTTCCAGGGCGGCAGCAAAGTGCTTCCAATGCTCACAAGGCCCGCCAAAAAGGTTTTCCGCTCGGAGGCCTTCCCCGAAGTCACCATAACAATTCACGATTGGTACAACAGCGTTATAAGCCTTACCTCGCATAACCGCAAAGAGCTCGAAAAGATTGCCGCATACATCCTTCACAACTGGCGCAATTACAGCGACGAGTCCATAGGCATTTTCGCAAAAACTTCCGAGCAGCACAACACAATAACCCCCATTGCCGAATACGGCGAGGCTGGCTACACCCTGCACCTTATACTTCGAAATAACCGCACCGACGAAACCCACCCCCACGGCATATTCCACCCCACAGAGGATATGCACAACATCAAAAAGGAAGGCATCGGCCTTATCGAGGCCATGGGTATATTCATACTGCCCGGAAGGCTTCTTGACGAAAGCCGCGGCGTGGTAGAAATCCTTACGGGAAGGGCTCCCCTCAGCTTTGCCGCCTTGAGCGACGAAACCAACCCCCTGTCGAAGCACCTTTCGATGATAGCCCAGCTTGCCAACGATTACGGCACCAACCTAAGCGACGAGGAAGCCGACAGAGCCGTTGTTAATTACATTAACAAGACCTGTATAAAAATCCTTGAATGCACCGCCGTGTTCAAAGACACGCCCGAGGGCAACAAGGCGTTTGATGTATACCTTAAGAAGATGAACTTCAAACAAGTTTAGCGACAAGAAGATTAAAAGGCCCCGCGATTTGCGAGGCCTTTGTTTAATTAAAGTTCTTATTTGATTTTATATTGTTTTTCTGTCCGAAAGCGCCCTCATCAGCGTAATTTCGTCGGCGTATTCTATTTCACTGCCCATCGGTATGCCGTGGGCGAGGCGGGTAACCTTTATGCCCAAAGGCTTAAGGATTTGCGAAAGGTAAACAGCTGTCATTTCTCCGCTGACATCGGGGTCTAAAGCGATTATGACTTCCTGTACGCCGTCCAGCCTTGTGAGAAGCTCTTTAATGCGAAGGTTTTCGGCTGTTATGCCCTTTTGAAAGTCTAAAGAGCCGCCCAGCACATGGTAAAGCCCGTTGTAGCCGCCCATTTTCTCGAAGGCAAGGATATCGCGGGGCTCTTTTACCACGCAGATAACCGATTTGTCGGCGGTCCGGCAATGCTCGCAAACCTCGGTATCGGTATAATTGCCGCACTCTTTGCAGAAGTGTATAACCGCCTTGGCGGTTAAAACGGCGTTGGCGAACTCTTCCGCCTCGGCGTCGGCCATGTCAAGTATGGCGTAGGCGTAGCGTGTCGCCGATTTTTGCCCCACGGCGGGGAGCCTGCGGAAGGCGGCTATAAGCCGCGATAAAGCCTCGGATTGCATTTGTTACATCAGGCCTCCCATAACATTGGCGTAGGGGCCGAGAACCCTCTTTTGCTCTTCCTCCACAAGCTTGGCGGCCTCGTTGAAGCCCGCCACAAGCATATCTTCGAGCATTTCGACATCGTCGGGGTCTACCGCTTCGGGCTTAATTTTTACCGATACAAGCTTGCGGTCGCAGGTCATAACTATTTCGACCATGCCGCCGCCGGCGGTCGCCACGACTTCGGTTTCGGCAAGCTCTTCCTGCGCCTTAAGCATATCCTGCTGCATCTTTTGTGCCTGACGCATCAGCTGCTGCATATTGTTTCCGCCAAAACCTCCGAATCTGTTCATATCTCTCTCCTTTTTGTTACTCCAATATATTATTTACATTCGGGCATTGTTACTGCCCCGTTTTGTCTATGAGTTTGGTCCCGAACAGGTCTTTTATTGCCTTTTTGCTTTCCCTTTGCGAGCGGGCCTTGGTTATCTTCTGGATTATCTCGACGCCGTAATCCTCGCCCATCGTCTTTTTGATAAGCCCGTCTAAAAGCTTGTCGTTTTGGTTTCTTGTGAGTATAGACCAGCCGGCGTTGTCGGGCACATTTATTATAAGCTTTTTATCTTTAAGGATGTAGTCCTCCTGCATGGCGAGCGACCTGTAAAGTATGACAAAGCCCTCTTCCCTTACCGCTGTGAGAAGCCCGCTCATGGCGGCTTTGGAAAGGCTGTCTAATTCGGGCGCTTCTTCTTCGGGGGCGTCCTCGAAAATGGGGGCTTCCTCGACTTTTACGGCGACGGATTCGAGCACCTCGGCTATGCTTTGAGCGGGAGGCTCGGGTACTTTGCTTTGGCTTGGCGCACTTGAAGCCGCCGACGGGGAAGCGGCAGGCGCTACCTTTATACCGTTTTGCTCAAGCTCTTTTATGCGGTTTTCTAAAGCCCTTACCCTGCTGATTAGCGCTTCGATGTTTGGCTCGGTCTGCATTTCAGCTGCCTTTATGAGGCATGCGTCCAGAACAATCTGCTGCTGTGTGCTGTAACGCACAAGGTTTTCGGCCGAGGAGATGATATCCATAACACGGCCAAGCCTGTAATTATCGAACCTTTCGGCGAGTCCCTTGAGCTGCCTGTATTGCTCTTCGTTGTACGCCGCGCGGTAGGCGGGCACATTCTTTATTGCCACGAGGTCGCGGAAAAAAGCGCCTAAGTCCCTGTTGAAGGTCGTAATGCCCTTGCCCCTCGAATATACTTTGTTAGTCGCCGAAAGCACGGCTCCCGTATTGCCCGTAAGCACACCCTCTGCAATTTCGTACAGCGTACTGAAGTCGGACGCCCCCAAAACTTCCAAAACGGCGTCTGCCGTAAGCTTTTTGGGCGAGAAAGACATACACATATCGGCGATGGAAAGTGTGTCGCGCACGCTTCCCTCGCCGTGCGAGGCTAAAATCTCCAAAGCCTCGGGCTCGTATTCGTATTTGAGTTCGGAGAATATACCCGCGAGCAAAGCGGCAAGCTTTTCTTTGGGGACAAGCCTGAAGTCGAACCTTAAGCAGCGGCTTAATATAGTCTCCGGGAGTTTGTGGACTTCGGTGGTCGCGAGAATAAATATTACATGCTTAGGGGGCTCTTCCAGCGTTTTGAGCAGGGCGTTGAAAGCCGAGCCCGAAAGCATGTGAACCTCGTCTATGATATATACCTTATATTTTACCTCGGCGGGCGGGTACTGCACATTTTCGCGAAGCTCGCGGATTTCCTCGACTCTGTTGTTGCTTGCGGCGTCCATCTCGATGACATCCATGCAATTTGGCGACGCCAAAGCCTTGCAGTTTGCGCACACCCCGCAGGGCGAACCGTCCTTAGGGTCTAGGCAGTTTACCGCTTTCGCGAAAATTTTGGCCGTGCTGGTCTTGCCCGTTCCCCTTGTGCCGGTGAACAGGTAGGCGTGGCTTACGGCGCCCGATTTTATCTGGTTAACAAGCGTCGTTACGATATGGTCCTGGCCGATAACCTTGTCCCAAGACGAGGGACGAAAACGCCTGTACAAAGAAACATGCGTCATAGTGAAAATATTATAGCATATCCAAGGAGTTTATACAATAAGTATCGCTTGCTTGCCCGGGCGAATAAATAAGCGTTGCGCCAAAAATTTTTGTGTATAAATGTCAGAATAGGGCAAATAATAGCTTTGAGGTGATTTTATGATAGCTCCTATAACTTTAGGCGTCATTGGAATACTTTTGCTTGTAGGGTTAGGAAGAAACACCCTCAAAGACTTCCACATGAACGCGATATTCTTTGTACTGATGCTAGCGGCCGTAATCGGCTTGAACTTTATCCCCACCCTTTATATCGGCGCTTTCAGCTTCCGCATCGGCTCGCTGATACTGTACTTGTTTGCCTTCGCCATGTTCTGGTTCTTCGGAAGGTTTACAAGCCAGATAACGGCCTTCGGTATAGCGCTGATTCTGGGCGGGCTTGCGTTTGCCGCCACAAGGCTTGCGATGCTCGCGGGCAACGACTTTTTCGCGACATCCAACTGGGTATACGCCATAATTATAGGCACCCTTGCCTTCATACTAACGCAGAACGGCAAGTTCAGCTTTGTGGTATCGGCAATAGCGATGATGCTGTTTAACGGCCTTGTCCAGATAGGCTCGGGCGCGTACAACCTGCACTTCGGGTTCGACTGGACGGTTATCGCCATACTGACGGCGGTAGTCATGTTCGAGGTACTCTCGAGAGTGGTGAGAAGGCCCTCGAGGCTGGCGTACTACTTCGAAACCAGCAGGCTGGAAGAAAGAGACTAACCGTTTGAGGCGAAATTATTTTGCTGCGAAGCGCCTCCGGTAAGGGAGGCGCTTCGCTGATGTAAAATACCAACATATTAAAAGGGCCGCGGTTTGCTTCCGCGGCCCGTTGTTTTATTTCTTGTCGCCTTCGGGCTCGAAGGTATTCGTTATAGCCTCTATAAGCGCGCCCGCTGCGGGCCTTTTTAGCCTTTCCGCCATCTCTTGGGTTACGCTCTTATATGTTTTCTCGAAGCCCGGGGTGCGGAGGTAATCGTCTATAAAGGTTACCATACCGCCTTTGGCGGTGGCGTCGATTACCAGCCCTTTTAAGCCTTTAATGCTTCTTTCCTCAAGTTTGTCCGAGGGCGGGATTACCACGCAAAGAAGCTTCTTATGTAGCGCCACCAAAATGTTTTGGCTTACGGGGCGGGTTATTAACAGATCCGCCGCCGAATACAGCATATTGAGGTCGTACCCCTCGTTAAAGGCTTTAAGCCTCAATGAGGAGGCGAACTCGAACAGCTTGCGGTTTGTGCCGCAGTAAACAAGCACATTCGCCCTCTTTGAAAACTCGGTTAACTCGATTAGAGCGGTCTTGTCGGATGGGGTTAGCTTATCGCCGCCCCTGAACAATAACACGGGCTTTTGGGCATCCAGATTAAGCGTTTTGGCTGCCTCGTCTTTAGGAATCGCGTTATCGAATTCGGCAGGCACGGGGATATTGGTGACGGCAATCTGCCTTTCCTTTACGCCGTAATTGGCAAGCGTTGTAAGGATTGCCATATTCTCGACAAAGAACTTGTCTATGTTGTGATTTATAATCCCGCAATGTATGCCGAAGTCTTTAACCAGCATAAACACTTTTACATCGGGAGCAAACTTTGCCCTTACCGCTAAAGCCTCTTTGGCGAGCGCGCCGCTCATAAGGACAACGGCCTTAGGCTCGTAACGCCTGAACACATTGCGCATTTTTACGAAAGACACGCTTCTGTCGGTATAGGTTATATCCGAGGAGGGTATCCTGTCTATCCCCCTGTCGGGCCCGCCTTCCAGGATTTTTTTTGCCGTTTTAATTACTATGCCGTCGGGGTTAAGAAGCAAATCTTTGGCTATCTGAAGCCCCGTGCTAACAAACTCGTTTTCGCCAATAATGATGCAGAGGGCGTCTTTGATGTGAGAAAGCCTCTCTTTGATAGCCCTCGCGAATACCTCGGTAGATTCGTTTGCGAATACCAAAACGGTCTGTTTGTTTTTCATAGCAACCTCTTAATGCTCAAAAATGATTGGCAGAATTACGGGGTGCTTCTTGAGTTTTTTGTCCAGCTCTTTGGCGACGCTCTTACGGATAAGCGAGCGGATTTCGGCGCCCGCCATTTCCCTGAAGTCGCCCGCCGAGAAGGAAAGCATAATTTTGTTCTTTATCTTTTCCTCTATATCCTTCGACACGGTAATGCCTCTTGTTTCGAAGTACGGTTCGCCGTCGAGGTTGCCCGAAGCGCTTATGTTGAGAATGACGATGACAAAGCCGTCTTCGCTTAGCGTCTTTCGGTCGCGAAGTATCATATCGCTGCTTTCAACAAAGCTTCCGTCCAGCATTATGCAGCTTATGTTAAGCTTCTCCTCTTTCCTCAGTCCGCCTTTGGATACCTCTATGACATCGCCGATTTCGGGTATGAGCATATTGTCGCGGGGTACGCCCAGCGTTTCGGCAAGGTCTACATGTTGCTTAAGGTGGCGGTACTCGCCGTGCACGGGTATAAAGTAGCGGGGCTTTACCAAAGAAATCATCGTCTTTAACTCTTCGCGGCAGGCGTGCCCCGAAACATGTACCTCGCTTAAGTCCTTATAAATGACATCGGCGCCCTTTTTGCAGAGGTTGTTAATGACATTATATATCATTTTTTCGTTGCCGGGTATGGGGCTGGACGAAAACACAACGCAGTCGGTGTCGCTGATGGTTATTTTCTTAAGCTCGTCTTTGCTCATGCGGGTGAGGGCGGATTCGGGCTCGCCCTGAGTACCCGTCGAGATTATGCAAATCTTGTCGTACGGCACCGAGTTGATCCGGGCAAGGTCGACAATCATATCCTTGGGGTAATGGAGTTCTTTCAGCTTGTGGGCGATTTCGGCGATGTTTATCATCGAACGCCCGCTGAATGCTATACGCCTGTTGTATTTTATGCAGCAGTTTATTATTTGCTGCACCCTGTGGATGTTTGTAGAGAAGGTCGCGACGATTATCCTTTTGTGGATATTCTGGTAGAATATGTCGTCCAGCTTCTGCCCCACGCTCCGCTCGGACATACTGTAGCCCTGGCGTTCGACATTGGTGGAGTCCTGAAGCATAAGAAGGACGCCCTCTTTGCCTATCTCGGCTATGCGGGCAAGGTCTATCGCCCTGCCGTCTACGGGGGTGTAGTCTATTTTGTAGTCGCCCGTGAAGAATATCACGCCCTTGGGGGTGGTGATGGAAATGGCGTACGCGCCCGCTATTGAGTGAGTTACCCTTACGAACTCGGCGCGGAAGCAGCCGATATCGAATACTTTGTTGTTGTCGTCTACGGTGTGGGTTTTTACCTCTTTTACCTTGTGCTCCCTTAGCTTATGCTGCAGAAGGGCAATCGAAAAAGCCGAGCCGTACACCGGTGCCTGAATGTCCTGCAGGACATAAGGCAGCGCGCCGATATGGTCTTCGTGCCCGTGGGTTATAAGGATACCCCTTATTTTGCTTTGATTCTGGACAAGGTAGGAATAATCCGGTATGACATAATCTATGCCGGGCATCTCGTCGATGTTTGGGAAGGAAAGCCCGCTGTCTACCACTATAATGTTGTTGTTGTATTCTATGGCGGTCATGTTTTTGCCTATTTCGCCTACGCCGCCAAGGAAAATGATTTTAAGTTTTTTTGCCAAAAAAAGTACCTCTTTGTATGATGTTTATTCAAAAATGATTTGTCAGGAACGATTATGCTTTGCCCGAATATATTTTATACTTTACCCCTCATTCCTGACTCTTCATTCCTGACTTATATTTAGTATATACCATATTTTACCTTTACACAAACGAATTTTCCTTTTTGTGCCGTATCGGCGGTTATTCGAGGGTTTTTGAGGCGATTTTGAGGCGGCGGGAAGCGGAAAATTTTGTAATATTTAAGGTTTTCTTTCTCAAACTAACCTTACGAAGAGGTGATATGAAAGCAATAATCATGGCGGGAGGCAAGGGACTCCGCCTGCGCCCCCTGACAGACAATATCCCCAAGCCCATGGTGAAAATTATAGATAAGCCCGTACTGCAGCACATCATAGAACTTTGCCGCGCCCACAATATAACCGATATAGGCATTACCTTAGGTTACAAAAGCGACTGTATAACCGACTATTTCGGAAACGGCGACTGGCTGGGGGTAAAAATTACTTACTTTTTCGAGGACCAGCCCTTGGGCACGGCGGGCGGCGTAAAAAATGCCAAAGACTTTGTTTCGGACAATTTTATCGTGCTTTCGGGCGACGCCTATACAACTATTGATTTATCGAAGGCTATAGACTTCCACTTCGCCAAAAACTCCTCGTTTACACTTATAGCCACGCCTCATAAAAACCCCGAAGGGCTAGGCATTCTCGAAACCGACCACGACGGAAAGATTACGGCCTTTATCGAAAAGCCCGAAAACCCCCGCCCCTCACTAATTAACTGCGGGATATACATTATGAAGAAGGCAATCCTCGATATGATACCCGAAGGTCCGTATGACTTCGGCAAGCAGCTTATCCCACGCCTTGTGGGCAAAGCTTATGCCTTTGTGACTTACGATTACTGGTCGGATATAGGCACCCTGCCCTCTTATTATTACACAAATTACCTAATTTCGCTGGGCAGCGGAGCCGCCGCCGGCATCCTGTAAAACCCGTTCCGCCCGATAAAAAATACAAGTTAGCACGGCAAATTATAGTGAATTACCCATAATTTTTTTCACATTTGCCGTGTTTTATTTTGACGAACCAAAAATAAAGAGTATAATAAGTTTAACACACTCGAAAGGAGAAATTATGAAGGTATATAATTTTGCCCCCGGGCCCGCTACATTGCCCGAGGAAGTAAAACTTGAGGCTCAGCGCGACTTCGTCAACTACAACAACAGCGGGATGTCCGTCACCGAAATGAGCCATCGCTCCAAGGTTTACGAGGAGATACATAACGAGGCTCAATCTCTGCTCGCCGAGCTTATGGGCATAAGCGACGATTACAAGATTCTTCTTTTGCAGGGCGGGGCAAGCATGCAGTTCGAGGCAGTACCCCTCAACCTTCTCTCCAAGGGCAAGGCCGACTATATCGTAACCGGAAACTTCGCGTCCAAGGCCGCCAAAGAGGCGCAAAAGTACGGCGATATCGCTGTCGTGGCGTCCTCCAAAGACAAAAACCACACCTACATCCCCGATGTAGACAGCGTAGCGTTCCGCGAAGGCACCGACTATGTACACCTAACTTCCAACAACACCGTTTACGGCACACGCTATATTAAGTACCCCAAAACCGAGGCACCGCTTGTGTCGGATATGTCCAGCATGATTTTAAGCGAGGTTATCGATGTTAACAAGTTCGGGCTTATCTACGCCGGCGCCCAGAAAAACATCGGGCCCGCCGGGCTTACCATCGTAATCGTTCGCAAGGACCTCATGGGCAAGGCTATGCCCGTCTGCCCCACTATGCTTCGCTACGACATACACGCCGAAAACAATTGCCTGTACAACACCCCTCCCGCTTTTGCCGTATATATGGCAATGCTGAACTTCAGGTGGCTTAAGAAGCTGGGCGGCGTTGCCGAAATACAGAAAGTAAATGAGTACAAAGCATCCCTCCTTTACGACTTTATCGACAACTCGGGCTTCTACAAGAACCCCGTGCAGAAAGAGTTCCGCTCTTTAATGAATGTGCCATTCACCACCCCCTCGGAAGAGCTTGACGCCAAGTTCGTGTCCGAAGCCACCAAGAACGGGCTAATCTCCCTAAAGGGGCACCGCTCGGTGGGCGGAATGCGCGCAAGCATCTACAATGCCATGCCCGTCGAAGGCGTAAAAGCGCTGATAGAGTTCATGAAAAAATTTGCCGTCGAAAACAAATAAAGAGGTAACAAATGTTTGAGATTCTCACGCTGAACGAAATAAGCGACAAGATTTACAATGTATTTGACAACAATTACATTGTGTCCAAGGATTTTACATCCCCCGACGCCATACTTGTGCGCAGCTTTCAGATGGCAGACTATCCCATAAACGACAACCTTCTTGCCGTGGCAAGGGCGGGCGCGGGCGTAAACAACATACCCCTAGACCGCATGACAGAGGCGGGCGTCGTGGTATTCAACACCCCGGGCGCAAACGCAAACGCCGTCAAGGAGCTTACCATCTGCGCCATGCTGCTTGCTTCCCGCGACATAGTAAGCGGAATTACCTGGCAGGCAACCCTTGTGGGCAAGGGCGCCGAAGTGCCCAAGCTCGTAGAAAAAGGCAAGTCGCAGTTTGGCGGGATAGAAATAGCGGGCAAGACCTTAGGCGTAATCGGGCTTGGCGCAATAGGCGTAAAAGTCGCCAACGCCGCCGTAGCGCTTGATATGCGCGTTTTAGGCTACGACCCCTACCTTACAGACGAAAACAAATCTAAACTGGACCCCACAATCTCGCTTGTATCTATGGAAGAGGTTCTGGCGAAATCCGATTTTGTCACCCTCCACCTCCCCTATCTCGAGGCCACAAAGAATATGATTAACGCCGACACAATCGCAAAGATGAAAACCGGCGCCGTGCTTATTAACCTCAGCAGAGGCGAGCTTGTAAACACCACAGACATCAAGGCAGCCCTCGACAGCGGCAAAATCCGCCGCTATGTTGTGGACTTCCCCACCGAGGACATCATTGGCTATCCGAAAATCATATCCATACCCCACCTTGGCGCCAGCACCGAGGAAGCCGAGGACAACTGCGCCGTTATGGCGGCAGCCCAGCTTAAGGACTACCTGGAAAACGGCAACATCAAAAACAGCGTAAACTTCCCCAACCTCTCGATTGGCAGAAGAAGCGCCCACCGCATGACGATAGCCTACCACACGGGCAGCGGAGTAATCGAAAAGATAACCGCCATACTCGGCAACGCCGATTACACCCTTAACTTCGCCGAAAGAAAATCCGTAGGCTACGCCATAATAGATACAGATGTCCCCCTCGCCGACGGCGGAGAGGCGCAAAGCATTATGGAAAGCATATCGGATCTGGACGATATTATAAACATACGCATACTGTAATAAAGGCTAAACATTACAAAGGGCTGTCGCAAAAGACAGCCCTTTTTTGTATTATCTGCTATTTTATAAATTAATATCTGGATTTGCCCTTGCTTGCCCTGCTTTTCAGCACAAAATAAGTTACCAGAAACCCCGCGCCGCAAACGCCGACGATTATGCCAGCCGTGGCTCCGAGAATCCCCCAAGTGTAGAGCCTGCCGCCTATGTACAGGCCCTCGTTGCCGCCCATTTCGGCTACAAGATAAAAATCGCCGACAGCCGTCGTCACGGCGTAAATCCTGCCGCCCTCGACCTCGCACGAAAGCTCTTTAAGCTGCCCGCCGTCGCTTACATAAATCTTTCCGCCCACCGCTCCCTGCGGGAGGGGCATATTGAAAGACATGCCGCCCGTAAGGCTTACGGCGTTGCTGTCACCTCTTAAGTATATCGAGAACGCGTATACTTTGCGCTTGTTTATGCCGCTTGCTTTGCCCGCGGTCTCGGAAAGGCTGTCGCCGGAGGCCTTGCCGAAAACTATGGTTATCTTTTCGCCTTTTAGGGCGTCGGTTGCCGAGGGCGGCAAGCTGAAAGAAATACCTCCGTCCAAGCCGGGTGGGATTGCCGCTATACTATTTGTTACCCTTATCTCGCCCGTAATCGCTGTGTCTATCCTGCGGGCGGCAACGGCTATATCTGAACTCTGCGCCATAGGGTCCATAAGAAGCATGCTTAACGCGTCGCAGGCGTCTTCTATCGCCGCCCAGCCGCCTGAGGCGTACTCGCTTCTGTTAAGGGCAAGGAATTTCTGATTGTATTCTTTTATGGTATCAAAATCTAATTTATCGTTATTGTGGAAGTATTCGGCCTTGTTGCCGGCGTTGTCCTCGGCGACAACGGTAAAGGTTTTCATATCTATTATTGGAGCGGCGTAGTAGCCGTTTTCGATGCGGGTAAGGTTGCCGCCCGTCTTAAAGTACACGCTCTTTATGCCGCTTAACATATCCGTAGCCTTTATCCTGAACATAACGGGGTTTGCCGCCGCTTTGATGTCGACGATGACATCGGCGGTATCCTGCATTACCGTAAGGCTGGGCGGGGTTTTGTCGACATTGCCGATGGTTTGGGTTATATACTTTTGCTCGCCGTTTTCCAAATAATATACCCTGAGCTCTATCTCGCCTTCCATGTCTATGATAACGGGCTGCTCGTAGTCGTAGTACACGGTGTTTGTTGCGGTTATTAAAGCGTACTTTTTTACCACAAAGGGGTTATCGTGGTTGGGGCCCCAGGATATATGCACCGTTACCGATTGGGCATATTCGGTGGTGCTTAAAGTTACTGTCGGCACGCCCGTTTCGGGTACGCCGTGCTTATCGTAAACATAGCTGTATTCGCTAGCGTTGCCCGCGTAATCCTCAAGGTATATCGAAAGCACGCCGTTGCCCTTAATCGTAAGGTTATTATGCAAATAGCGGAATTCAAACCTAAGTAAATCGTCAAGGCTTATAAGCTCTATCCCCGCGCCGGGGTCGTCGCTGTCGAACTTAAGATAACTGTTCTCAAAATTGATTTGCGAGTAAGCGTCGTAATAAAGGCAGTAGCTTAAGAAAAAATCTTCCTTATGATATTTGTCAAGCTCGAGGATGTCTACATAAGGCTCGGGCGGCGGGGTGATATCGTTGTAAACTTCGCAGATTAACCCGGCGTCCGCTATCTCGGTTTCGTTAGGGGTGTAGGCTTTTGCCGTCACCGTAATTATGCCTTCTATGGGCACCTCGAAAACATAAGGGAATGAAGATATAAAGCCTGTTTCTTTAAGCGAGCCCGAGCGGGATTTGTAAAAAAGCTTTATCTGGGGGGCGTTACTTTCGTAATAAATCTTTATGTGCCTGCCCCATTCTTTTTCGGCGATAACAAGCTCGCTGCCTCCCGGTGTCCTGGAGGTTATTTGCACCCTGATATAAGAAGAGTCTGCCGAAGCATACTCTTCCCCCTCGCGAATATTCAGCGCCGCGCCGGCCGTAATTACGGCAAGGCATACGGCTAAAATGATTATTACCGCTTTTAGCTTCATTTTGCTCCCTTGCGCATTTATTCTAACATAATTAATAGGCTTTTTCAAGCGTATAAGAATGGAAAGAACTTACCCCTTGCTGCCCTCACCTTACGCCGATTTGTTTTCATAGTATGTAATGACTAATCTTTGGAGGTAAACAAAAAAGCTATGAAGAAACTGATCGTAATCATGCTTGTCGCCGTGCTGTGCATAGGCATTCTGGCAGGCTGCAACAAGAATACCGATAAAACGGTTATTCAGCTTAACGAGGTCACGCACTCGGTGTTTTACGCGCCTTTGTATGTGGCCATCAACAAGGGCTATTTCGCCGAGGAGAACATAGAAATTGTGCTGACCAACGGCGGCGGCTCCGACAAAACGATGACTGCAATCTTAAGCGGGGCTGCCGATATAGGTCTTTTGGGGCCCGAAACCGCCGTATATGTGTACGCGGGCGGAAGCACCAACCACGCTGTTGTATTCGGACAACTAACCCAGAAAGACGGCTCCTTCCTCGTGGGCAGGACGGCAAAGCCAGACTTCAAATGGGCCGACCTCGAAGGCAGCGAAATTATAGGCGGGCGCCCGGGCGGCATGCCTGCGATGTGCCTCGAATACGCTCTCTACAAGAACGGCTTAATTAAAGGGCAGAATGTAACCATCAATTACGATATCCAATTCGACCTTATAACGGCGGCGTTCGAGTCGGGTACGGGCGACTACTGCACGATGTTCGAGCCCGGAGCGTCCGTATACGAGGCGGCGGGCAAAGGCGCCGTTTTGGCATCGGTTGGCGCGCAGGCCGGCAATATGCCCTACACCTGCTTTATGGCAACCCGCGGGTTTATCGACAGAAATAAAGACCTTGTAACGGCGTTTATGAGAGCGATAATAAAGGGTATCGACTTCGTAACCAACGGCACCGACGAAGAGATTGCCGACGCTTTGGTTCCCTCCTTCCCCGACACCCCCAAGTCTATACTTGTAAGTTCGGTTGCGGCGTATAAGGGAATAGGCGCCTACAAAACCACGCCCGTTATGAGCGAAGAAGAGTTCGATAACCTTCTCAATGTGCTTTTGTTCGCGGGCACAATAAACGAAAAAGTACCCTTCGACAAAGTAATAGACAACTCGATAGCCGAAGGCCTTCTTAAATAAACAGCAAAGGAGTTATTAATGAGCGCTTTACTTGAGGTTCGGAAGCTGTCGTATATTTACCACAGCCCCGACGCGGAAACACAGGCGATAAGCGAAGTCAGCTTCGGGATCGAAAGGGAAGAATTCGTGGCGATTGTCGGCCCCTCGGGGTGCGGCAAAACCACGATTCTTTCCCTTATCGCGGGCATACTCGAACCCTCATCGGGCGAAATCCTGTTAGACGGAAAACCGGTAAAGGAAGCGGCTGGCCTTACGGCGTTTATGCCCCAAAGGGATCAGCTTTTCGAGTGGAGAAACATTCTGCGGAATGTACTTCTGGGCCCCGAGATAAGGCGGCAAAAGACGCCCGAAAATGTTAAGTTCGCGCGCTCGCTGCTTAAAAAATACGGGCTTTCCGACTTTGAAAAAAAGCGCCCGTCCGAGCTTTCGGGCGGGATGCGGCAGAGGGCGGCGCTTATACGCACTCTCGTTACCTCGCCCGAACTTTTACTTTTGGACGAGCCGTTCTCGGCGCTTGACTTCCAGACCCGCCTTACCGTCTGCGACGATGTTTACCGCATTATCCGCGAGGAAAAAAAGACGGTTGTATTCGTCACCCACGACATAGCGGAGGCAATTTCGATGGCAGACAGGGTCATCGTGCTTACCGAGCGACCCGCTCGAATAAAAAATATTTATACCATAGATTTGGATAAATCCTTATCCCCCTTGCGCAGGCGGGAGCTGGGGTTCGCCGATTATTTCAAGCGGATATGGTCGGACTTAGAGGTGAAAAATGTCGGAAGAACATAAAAAGTATCTTAAAAAGCTGAAACGCAAAAGAATAATCGTAAGGGCTTTGCAGATTTTCGCGCTTATATTGTTTTTCGGGCTGTGGGAGCTGTTCGCGAGGCTGGAGGTCATAGACCCCTTTCTCACAAGCTCCCCTTCCCGCGTGGTAAAGTCGATAGCCAACCTTTACGAATCGGGAATCTTGTTTAAGCATCTGGGCGCGACCCTTTTGGAAACCGTTATAAGCTTTTTGCTTTCCACCGTAATAGGCACGGCAATCGCCATCATTCTTTGGTGGAACGAAACGGCGCGGCGGGTCGCCGAGCCCTATATCGTGGTGCTTAACGCCCTGCCGAAAATCGCTTTGGGCCCGCTTATCATAATATGGGCGGGCGCGGGCAAAACCGCCATAATCGTCATGGCGCTTCTTATCAGCGTGATAATCACGATAATAAGCATGCTCGCGGGGTTTATGTCTGTGGACAAGGGAAAGCTCCAGCTCCTCAAATCCATGAGGGCGACAAAGTTCCAAACCCTGTATAAACTCGTGCTGCCAGCGAATATCCCGACACTTATATCGGTGCTTAAAATAAATGTGGGGCTAAGCTGGGTAGGCACGATAATGGGCGAATACCTCGTATCCCGCGAGGGCATAGGATATTTATTGGTTTATGGCTCGCAGATATTCAGGCTGGACCTTGTGATGGCGTCCACAATAATGCTTTGCGTGCTTGCTACGGCAATGTATCTTGCCGTGGCGGTAACCGAAAAAATAATAAAAAAATACTTCTAACAAATAAACGAAATTATGCCGAGAATGGTAAGGTGGTCGGAAAAATCGGTGTTCACCCTGAGCACCTTGATAAGGCACCTCCTTGCAGTATTCTCGGTATAATGCTTTATACGGCACTCCGTTTCGCATTTTTCTTCGCCGTAGTAGACCCTGTAAAATGCGTTGTGGAGTTTTTCTCTGTCGTCTTCCTGTATCATGGGGAACCTGCAGAAATCCTTTGTGAACTGAGGTATGGTGTCGAGGGGGTAGCCGAAAACGCTCTTGAACCTGTCGCAGACGGTTACGGTATCGGTGTTTTCGTTCCACTCGAAAATCATATCGCTTAGGTTGTTGGTTATTATTTTATGCTTTATCTCGTTAATCCTTAGCTCTTTTTCGGCCTTTATCTGGTCTGATATGTCGGTCAAATAGACATAGTACAGGCTGTGGGTGTTGTTGCCCGCAATATAGCAAATCTTGCTTTTCAGCCAGATAGTCTGCCCCTTAGCGTTCTTCCTGCGGTAAATTACAACCTCGGGGGCATGGCTGTCAAGAGTTTTCAAAAAGGCGCTTAGCACCTTGCTCCTGTCGGCGGGGTGAATCCTGTCCAAGACATTCTTGTTGTACTGATAATAATTGTCACGGGTGCAGCCGATAAGGTCGTAATAGCCGTCGTTAACCTTGCAGATGTTTATAACGCCGTCCTTTATCTCGTATATGCCGAAACCACCGAAAATGTTGGCGAGGAAGTTATTTATTGTGGCGTCGTTTTCCCAGAAGTTTTCTATATCCTGCTGGCTTATGAAGTCGTCGGCCTCGTAGTAGCTTTCGATGCTCTCCTGCTTCTCTACCATTTCCTCGAAGCGGCTTACCTCAACGGGCTTGCTGTAATAATACCCCTGGGCGTATTTGCAGCCTACGCTTCTCAAAAAGCTGGCCTGCTCTTTGGTTTCGACGCCCTCGGCTACTATTTCCATACTTAGCGCCTTAGCCATGCGCACAACAGAGGAAAGGATGCTCGCGCCTTTGCTGTCCTTGTCGAAGTTAAGAAGAAACTTAAGGTCTATCTTTAAGATGTCCACGGGGACATCCTTTAATGTGTTAAGGGAAGAGTACCCGCTCCCGAAGTCGTCTATCGAAATGACGAAGCCGTAACTTCTGAGCTTGGCGATAACCTTGTTGAGAAGCTCGGGGTTGTCGATGTACGCCGTTTCTGTAATTTCGAGGTTTAGGAGAGATGTGTCCAGCCCGTAGGAATCGACAACATCCTTTATGGTTTCGGCTATGTTGTTTTGCAAAATGTTAAGCCTGGAGATGTTAACCGAAACGGGATAAATTTTTTTGCCCTGCTCCTTCCAGCCTTTGAGGATTTTGCAGACGGACTCGATAACAAAAATATCGAGGTTAAATATCAATCCGTTTCTTTCAAACAAGGGTATAAACTTGTTGGGCGTGATAAGCCCCCTTTGCGGGTGGAACCATCTTATAAGGGCTTCAGACCCGACAATGCGCTCGGTATCCAGCCTGTATTTGGGCTGAAGGTAGACCTGAAATTCGCCCTTTTCCAGACCCTCTTTCATGTGCGAGGAAAGCTTGCTCTCCTCAAGGAGGGTTTCCCTCAGGTTGTCGTCGTACATGGCGAAGCGGTTTACATAACTGCCCTTTATGCTGCGGGAGGCCATATAGGCGCGGTCGCACATGGTGGCAACCGGGATATCCAGCTTTTCGGCGACATAGACGCCTATCGAAAGCACGATATCCCCCGTAGCCAGGCGGTCATTAAGCTTGTCGGTTAAGCCCTGCAGCCTTTCGATGTTAACGAAATTGAAGGGCACGCACACCATAAACACATCGCCGCCGAACCTGCAGTATGTTCCTGCCCTGCCGAATTCGGCTTTTATGCATTCGGCAAGCTCCTTAAGTACCTTGTCGCCGAAGTCCCTGCCGTAAACCTCGTTGATAACCTTAAAGCGGTAGATATCCACCGACGCAACGCAATGCTTTGTTTGCCTGTTAGCGTGCAAAAGGTTTAGAGTTTGCGTATAAAAATTGCTTTTGCTGTAGATGCCCGTGACCTCGTCGAAATTATACAGCTTTTCGATAATTTTTTTGCGCCTTAGTGTAAGAAATACGACTGTGCCGAAAAAACATACAAGAAACAAAGCGACCACGCTGCCTATCAGCATAAAAAGCCGCTCTGCGTCTAGTATTTCCGCAGCGCCCAAAAAGGACGCTCCGAGCATAGATTCCGATTGAAAAACCCTGAAAATTACTGCCGAAAAGAGGAATACAACAAAATAAAAGGCAAATACTGCCCCCGCCCTCTTGGAAAACGCTTTTTCTTCAGTACGCTTCATAGTATCCCTCTGTATTTGGCTAATATTGTATATTATGCATTGCCCGTTGTCAATACGGATTCTCTATTAAATGTATAAATCGGAGTCCCGCCCGGTAATGCGGACGCTTAAACATAAATATACTTTATTATGCGAAATAACAATCTGAAAATAGTATTCACCTTCGTGGGTACCTTCATTGGCGCGGGCTTTGCCTCGGGGCGGGAAATAGCCTTGTTCTTCGGGGGCAAAAGCGTACTTTCTCCCATACTCGCCGCCCTCTTTTGCGGGTCGCTGGCCTTTGTGTTTATGGAGATAGGCCGCATAACAAACGGAGGGCTTACTGGGTACCTTTTCCCAAAAACCCAAAGGGTATGGGACGGGCTTATAAAATCGGCCAATTTTGTGATTTTTTCCGCGATGCTCGCGGGCGCCGAATACACGATAAAAGAAACAACGGGTTTTGTCGGCGGGGGTATAGCAAGCGGGCTGCTCGCCGCCGCAATTGTCGTGGGCGGGATGGAAAAGATAAAATCTGCGAACTTTATTGCCGTACCGATAATAATCGCAATGTGCGCCGTTATGTTCGCGTTGGAGCCCAATTTTTATATTTCGGGCGCCTTTAACCTGATTAACCCGCTTTTGTACGCTTCGATGAACATTCTTTCGTGCGGGCTGCTTTCGGCAAAGCTGTCGGCGGGAGGAAGCCGCAAACAATCCCTTATCTGCTCGGCAATGATTGCCTTAATACTCGGCTTGCTTATCGTCCTTGTATACCTTCTTGTCGGGGGCAGGGAGCAAAGCGAAATGCCGCTTATGGATCTAGCGAAGTCGCTTAATCTCGGGCTGGCGGGCAGCCTGCTGATTCTTATTGCCATTATGACCACAATGTCCGGCTCGCTGTCTCTCGCGTCCGAAGGAAAACCCGCTTTAACGGTTGCCCTTCTCTGCGGAGGCTTACTGGTTTCAACACTGGGGTTCAAAAACATTGTGGACACAACCTATCCCGCTATCGGCGTTCTCGGCGCGGTTATAAGCTTTGCGGGCATGGCAAGGCTCGCCCGCGCATTTTGGGCAAGGCGAAAAAGGATAACTGGCGGGCGAATATTGACAATGCGTTTGAGAGGTGATATAATATGAAAGACATTCTTAGCCTTATAAAAAACAGCGGGCTGCGGTACGATTCAGACGGCGACGCCAAAAACTTTTCGGGCTACAAAGGCGGGGGAAAGCTGAAATACATAGTTTATCCCGAAACGCTTGAGGACCTTGAAAAAATCTCCGGAATAGTTAGGCGGAGCGGCGTTCCCTTCTATGTGCTGGGCGGAGGCTTCAATACCCTCATTAAAGACGGCGGGTACTTCGGGCTTACGATATCTACAAAAAGGCTTAAAGGAATTTCGGCCAAGGGCAATACTTTAATCTGCGGGGGCGGAGAGTTTCTCCCCAAAGCCGCCGCCTTTGCCGCGAAGAGCGGGCTGGGCGGACTGGAAGCCCTGGGCGGCATACCCTCGACAATAGGCGGGGCGGTATATATGAACGCCGGCGCCTTCGGCTCGCAGACAGCCGACACCCTGCTATGGGCGGACTGCTTCGACATAAACGAAGGGGTTTCAATAAGGCTAAGCAAGGAGGAAATCCCCTTCGCCTACCGAAACAGCGGGGGTGTTTTCGACGGCAAAATAATATACTCGGCGGCGTTCGGATTATCCGAAAGCACCGGGGCGGCGCAAAAAACCGAAGCCTACATAAAAGAGCGTTTAGATAACCAGCCGCGGGAGCCGTCGCTGGGCTGCGCCTTCAAAAACCCCGACCTCTACCCCGCGGGTTACCTAATAGACTCGGTGGGGCTAAAGGGCTTCAGGCACGGAGGGGCGGCTATTAGCGAAAAGCACGCCAACTTCATAGTAAATACCGGTGAAGGCACCGCTTCGGATTACTTTTGGCTTATGGATCTCGCCAAAGCAATGGTGTACGGCGAGTATATGATAGAATTACAACCCGAAATTAAAATTATAGGACAGTAAATTGAGCACAGCGATAACCGTAAAAGAGGAAATACTTGCGCAAAAAACCACCGCGGAGTGCTGCCGCCTCGCCTTTCTGGCGGGCGCGATAGCGGGCTGCGGAAGCCTTTCCATCGGGCGCGAGGGGCTGGGGCTGATACTCCAGAACCAGAACGAGGAGCTGATTAAAAAGTGCGCCTCCCTGTTAAGCCAGATTACGGGCAAAGAGCCCGCCATAGTAAAAAAGGATAAGGAGATGTCCCTCGGGCAGCGGGTGGTATACGAAATCCGCCTCGACGCGGCCACGGCTTCGCCAATCCTGCAAAGCATGGGGATATTCGAGCCCCCTTACGGCATAGCCGAAACGGCCTCGCCCCAAACGGTCGAGGAGCCCTGCTGCAAAAAAAGCTACCTAAAGGGCGTATTCTGCGCGGCGGGTTCGCTCACGCTGTCGGGCGACACGCAGAAGGCAAACAGCAAGGGATACAGCCTGGAGATACTTCTTTCGACAAAACAAAGCGCCCTCTTTGCCGCCGAGGTAATGGAAGGGCTGGGCGTAAAGCCGTCCGTAAGGTCGATAAGGAATAATTACCAGGTATATCTTAAAGACAGCGAAAAGATAGGCGACCTGCTTATCGCTTTGGGCGCGACCGGGGCGCTGTATACCCTAAACAATATAATAGCCTCGCGCTCCCTGCGAAACGATGCCAACAGGCGCACCAACTGCGAGGTCGCAAACATCGACAAAACGCTCACGGCGTCGTCCAAGCAACTGGACGCCATAGCGTTTATAGAAAAGCGTGCGGGGCTGAGCTATCTGGAAGAATATCTGAGGGACACCGCCGAAACAAGGCGGGCCTATCCCGACGCCTCGCTTACCGAGCTTCTTAAGCATCTCAAATATCCCACTTCGAGAAGCGGGCTAAACCACAGGCTCCGCAAAATCATACAAATAGCCGACGAATTGAGAGGTAAAAATGATTAAAGGGAAGAAAATCACACGCCCCAACGGGCTTAAAGCCGAGGACTGCGCCGTGTTCGCGCAGGCGGCAAGCAAGTACCTTAGCAGCGTGCAGATCATCAAAGACAACATCACCGTAAACGCAAAGAGCATCATGGGGCTTATCAGCCTTAACATAAAAAAGGACGACTATGTTTACCTTGCCGTACAGGGCGAGGACGAGCGGTCGGCCTTCGAAGCCCTTTACGACCTGCTATAACATAGGCCCCGCTTTCGGGGCATAAGCGCGGCAATATATTTACCGCATTCTAAGGCGTTTTATTGCCGTAACACAAAGGAGTAATAAATGTCCAAACCCTTCATTCACCTGCATGTCCACACCGAATACAGCCTTCTGGACGGGGCAGCGCGCATAGGCAGGCTTATCCCACGCGTCGTTCAGATGGGGGCGCCAGCCGTCGCCATGACAGACCACGGCAACCTTTACGGTACCATTCAATTTTGGGAAACCTGCAAAAAAGCGGGCATAAAGCCTATAATCGGCAGCGAATTTTATGTTACCGAGGACATGCACCGCCGCGACTCCCGCAATAACGAAATGTACCATCTTATCCTGCTCGCCAAATCCAACGAGGGGTATAAAAACCTTTCCAAGCTAAGTTCGCTTTCCTTTGTCGAGGGCTACTACTACAAGCCCCGCATCGACCTTAATCTTTTGGAAAAGCACAGCGAAGGGCTTATATGCCTTTCGGCATGCCTCGCTGGCGCAATCCCCAGGCGGTTGCTTGCCAACGATTACGAGGGCGCGAAGAGTTACGCCCTAAGGCTTAAAAATATGTTCGCCGAAGGCGACTTCTACATCGAATTACAAGACCACGGCATACCCGAACAGGCCGAAATAAACCCCCTGCTGGTGCGCATAGCCCGTGAAATAGGCGTAAAATGCGTGGCGACCAACGATGTGCATTATATAGAAAAAAGCGACAGCAAAATGCAGGATGTCATGATCTGCATTCAGACAAACACCTACATAGACGAGCCCAACCCCATGCGCTTCGATGTCGAGGAGTTTTATCTAAAGACCTACGACGAAATGGCGGAGCGCCTCGGGTGGTGCCCCGAAGCGCTGGATACCCCTTACGAGATTATCGAAAAGTGCGATGTCACTTTCGAGTTCAATAAATATCAGCTTCCCAAATACCCCTGCCCCGACGGGCTGACCCCGCCCGAATACCTGCGCAAGCTAACCTACGAGGGGCTTATGAGGCGGTACGGGCAGATAACGGACGAAATCCGCGAGCGCGCCGAAACCGAGCTTAAAGTCATAATCGACATGGGCTTCAGCGAATACTACCTCATAGTTTGGGACTTTATTAACTACGCTATCTCGCACGGCATACCCGTAGGCGCGGGCAGAGGCAGCGGCGTGGGAAGCATCGTAGCCTATGCCATCGAAATAACCAATGTCGACCCCTTGAAATACAACCTGATATTCGAGAGGTTTTTGAATGTCAACCGTACCTCGATGCCCGACTTCGATATAGACTTCTGCTACAACCGAAGGGGCGAGGTTATCCAATATGTTAAGGATAAATACGGCGAGGATCACATCAGCCAGATTATTACTTTCGGCAGGCTTAAGCGTAAATCCGCCATCAAGGATGTTGCCAGGGTGTTCCGCCTGCCCTTTTCTGATGTATCAAAGATAACCAAAAACATAGTCGACTACGGCGAAAACGACAGCAAGGTACACATAAAAGACCTCATAAACCCCGAATCGCCTTACGCAGTAAAGGAACTTATAGAGCAATACAATACCTACCCCACTTACAAGCAGGTAATAGACATCGCCATGCAGCTTGAGGGCATGCCCCGCAACACGGGTATGCACGCCGCGGGCGTCGTTATATACAAAAACCCCGCGTTGGACACCATCCCTCTTGCCAAAAACGGCGACGAGGTAACCACGCAGTTCACGATGGTCGAAGTCGAGCGCCTGGGGCTTCTCAAAATGGACTTCCTCGCGCTGATGACCCTTACCGATGTCAAGATGGCGCACGATTATGTGCTTGAACGAAGCGGCGTCGATGTGGATTTCAAGAAAATCGGCTACGAAGACCCCGGCACATTCGAGTTAATTTCGACCGGCAACACCGATGGCGTGTTCCAGCTTGAAAGCGGAGGCATGAAAAAGTTCATGACCCGCCTGCGCCCCGAGAACATGGAAGATCTTATAGCGGGTATTTCGATGTATCGCCCCGGGCCTATGGCTAACATCGACACCTATCTCGAAAACCGCAAAGACCCCACCCAAATAAAGTACAAGCACCCCGCCTTGGAGCCCATCCTTAAGGTTACCTTCGGTATTATCGTCTACCAGGAACAGGCGATGATGATAACCCGGGTGCTAGCGGGTTACGATATGACGCGCGCAGACAAGTTCCGCAGCATAATCTCCAAAAAGAAGATGGACCAGATACCCAAGGAAAAGCAGGTGTTTATCTACGGGTTGGAAGAAAACGGCGTTGTCAGGATTCCCGGCTGCGTACGGAACGGCATACCCGCAGAGGTCGCCGAATCCATCTTTAACGAAATGCAAAGCTTCGCCCAGTACGCCTTCAACAAGTCGCACGCGGCGGCTTACGCCTACCTCGCCTACGAAACCGCCTACTACAAGCGCTACTACCCCACAGAGTTCATGGCGGCGGTTATCAATAACCGTATAAACAACCCTAAGGATATCGAAAAATACCTTCAGGTTCTTAAAGAATTGAATATCTCGCTGCTCCCGCCCGATATTAACAAGTCTGAGCCCCTGTTCTATCCGGAAGGCAGGGGTATCCGTTACGGGCTTGCCTGCATAAAAAATGTGGGCAAATCGGCCACCGAAAAGATAAAAGAGGAGCGCTCGGCTAACGGCGAGTTTAAGGATTTATATGATTTCCTCGAGCGCACCCACGGCATACTCAACAAGCGCGCCATCGAAAGCCTCATAAAGGGCGGCGCTCTCGACTGCTTCGGGCTTAACAGAGCTACTTTAATGGCAAACTATGAGGAGATCTTAACCGATGTCGACCGCAGGAACAAGCTTTCTTCCAGCAACCAGATAAACATATTCGATATGCTGGGCGAGGAAGCCGCGCCCTATAAATACCTACACTGCAAGGAATTCAACAACCGCGAAAAGCTCCTTATGGAAAAGGAAATGCTGGGCATGTATATAACGGGGCATCCTCTCGCTGGCTACGAGGAGGACTTCAGGAACTTTAACTTCAACACCTCCATGCTTCCAAAGCGAAGGGACGAGAACGACTTTGAGGAGGACGAAAGCATAATCGAAGATATCCCCGAGGAGTCCCTTGTCGAGGACAATATGGAAGTATACACAGGCGGCATACTTGCCGACTATGCCATAAAGCGCACCAAAGACAGCAAGGAAATGGCGGTTGGCATTCTCGAAGATGTATACGACCGCATCGAGCTTGTATTATTCTCGAGAGCCTTAGAGAGGTGCAAACGATACCTCGAAAAGGACACCCTTGTCCGTGTAAAGGGAAGGCTTAGCCTTCGCGACGATGATGTAAAGATTACAGTAGACGAGCTGACCCCCTGGGATCTCGCGGCAAAAGATGTAGAGCCCGAAGAACCTGTAAACGACAACCGCACGCTGTGCATAAGGTTGTTTTCGGGCGACAACGGCAAATACGAGCGCGTGTGCGACATTCTTAGGGCGCACCCGGGGCGCTACCCCGTTAAAATCCAGGTGGACAAAAAGGTGTTCCTGCATAATATAAGAGTTGGAAACCTTGAGGCTCTGCAGAAGGAATTAATCGGGATTGTGGGAAGCGAGAATATAAAGATAATATAAGCCGACAAGTTATTAATAAAGGGTTGCACAATGCAACCCTTTTTTGTTTTCTGCAATACTATACCTTATAAGTCTTTGCTTAGAGTGCCGTCATCCGCCTTCTGGAACATCAGCCAGTATCCCGCGCCGTGCTTGTTCGGGAGGGGGAGGAAGTCGCAAAGCTCCTCGGCTTCCTTTGGCGGGCGGATATTTTCCACCCCGGGCACACCGTATCCTATGTAGGTTACGACATTGTTCTCGTACAGCCTGCCCACAACATAATAGTCCTCGCCGTCGTAGCGCACCTTTACCCATTCGCTGTCGGGTATTATTCTCTCAAGCTCGGGCTCCTTGGGATTTATAGTCATAATCTCCTCGAGCCTGCCTCTTACCATCTGGTAAAAGTTTTTTGCCTTTGGTATGTTAAATGGGTTTTCGGCTCTCTTTCTGTTACTTTCGGGTACCGCTTGCGGCTGTTCCTGCTTTATCGGTTCTTCCTTGATTTCGTTTATCGGCTGCGCCGCGGGCCTTGCCGCCCTGCTCTGCCTGAAGTCCCTTTCGGACTCGTCTGTGGGCGGTTTGGCGTGGGAAGGGTTTGGCATAGAGTTTATATAAGCGTCGAAGTTATCCTTCCTGCTATCGGCATAAGCGGGCTTCTCCTGTACCGTTTCCGCCCTGATTACCGTCGCGGGCTCGTCGAAGGCTATAATTTCGGGCTCGTCCTTTTGCGGCTCGGCCGGCTTCAAAACTTCGGGCGCTTCCTCGGCCGGCTTCGAAACTTCGGGGGCTTCCTCGGCCGGCGCCTCGATTGCTATGTTGTTCATGGCGTCTTTTATCTGGTTGACGGACACCGTTTCGCGCACGCCGCCGTAAGCGTAAGGATTGCCGCTGCCATCAATAATCACAACGCCTATGCTGTCGTTGAAGCAAATCGAGCAATTTATATTAAGTTCGGTAATCTGTTTGTCCAACTCAAAATTCTGCTGGGGCTCGTCGCCCACCTTAACTCCCGCCCAAAGAGTGCCCTTTATAGGGTCGTTAAGGGCGATTTTCGCCCCTACCGTGTCTCCCAGCCTGATTATCGTAAAAACGCCTTTTGTTTGCTCTTTATGTAGTACAACGGACCGTTTGATAAGCGACATAACTTTTCCCTACCTCCAAAAAAGTATCTAACCGTTATAATATATGCCGCCCTACTTAAGATTATTAGAAAAACACGCCCCGCTTGGGGCGTGATATCGTTATTCTTTATTGAAAAACTTAGCTCTCTTTAAGCGCGGATATGGCCGCGGCTAAGGCCTTATAATTATCCAAATCCAAAGCTTCGCCCCTTATTGTTTCGGGAAGCCCCGCCGATTTTATAATCGCAATAGCTGCTTCCTTGGATAACCCGAAAGCCATCGATATATTGTTGACAAGTGTTTTCCTTCGCATGGCAAAGCCGGCTTTTATAAGCCTGCTTAAGGTTTTGCCTTCGGGGGAGAGGTCGCGGGGGTGGTTTATGTCTATTCTTACAACCGCGCTGTCCACTTTGGGTGCGGGGTAGAACATATTTTTTGATACCTTGCGGACAATCTTCGCGTCCCCTCTTTGCCTTACGGCAAGGGTTATAGCCCCGTATTCGGGGGTCGAGGGCTTTGCTATTAGCCTGTCTGCAACCTCTTTCTGCACCATAACTGTAAGCGAGGTTACGGGCAGCCGGCTTTCCAAAAACCTCATAATAAGCGGGGTGGTAATGTAGTACGGCAGGTTGGCGGCAACCTTAAACGCCCTTCCGCCCGTTATTTCCTCTACCTGCGGGTCGGTCATCTTAAGTATGTCCCTGAAATATACCTTTACATTGTCAAGCTCGCTTAGGTTTTCGGCAAGAATGGGGGCAAGGGATTCGTCCACCTCGAAGGCGTAAACCTCGGCGGCTTTTTCGCTCAGTTCGCGCGTAAGTGTACCCGCTCCCGCGCCTATCTCCAGTACGAGGTCGGTATTTTCTATGCCGGCGTCTCGCACTATGGCGGAAAGCAAGCCCTTGTCGGCTATAAAGTTCTGCCCCAGGCTTTTCTTGAAGCGGAAATCGTATTTGCGTAAAATTTGCTGTATTTCCATTATTTCCTATTGCCCTTTGCCGTTTTGTATGATATACTATAAACATACAAAAGACTACAAAATACTACACTAAAGATTATCTATCGATACACAAAGGTTTAATGGGGGCAAAGCGTAAATCGTTTTGCCCTTTTTGATTTTATATATACCGCCTGACCCTGAGCTCGGCGCCGACCTCCTCGGCGATCTTTCTGGCCTTTTCGATTTGTTCTTCGCCAACGACATCGACAATGGAGAACACCACACGGGGGATATACTTTTTACATTCCCTGCCGAAATCAATAATATCGTAGAAGGCCTGCTCACCGAACTGCGAGTGGCATATAGCCTGATAACTTTTGGCGTCGCCGGCGTTTAAGGATATCGAAACGGTATCTATGTAGCCCGCAAGTTTTTGGGCAACGCCTTCGCCGGCTATGTGCCTTGCCTGCCCGTTTGTGTTTATCCTGGTCTTTTTGCCCTTGTTGTGGGCGTACTCGCTTACGGGTATAATAGCGTCCAGCCTGTACAGGGGCTCGCCGTAACCGCAAAAGACTATTTCGGACGCGCCTTCCATCTCGCCTAGCTCGGCAATTATTTCTTCGGCGGTGGGTTCTTTTTCCAGCCAGAGGTTAAAATCGCTGTATTTGTCGTCTATCCTTACGCAAAACTCGCAGGCGTTGGAGCAGCGGTTTGTAAGGTTGATATAAATTCTGTCGTTTATTCTGTATGTTATCATTTAAGTCCAAAAAATCTCCGGGCATTTTGTGAGGTCAGGGCGGCAATGTCTTTGGTCGGGAACCACTCCTGAATTTTATCCGCCACAAGATTGATGTACTTGGGCAGATTGTCCTTCCCCCGATACGGGACGGGCGTCATATACGGGCAATCGGTTTCGAGCATAAGCCTGTCGTCGGGTATAGACCTCACTATCGGCTCCTTGTTCGCGTTTTTGAAGGTTACCGCCCCGCCGAAAGAAAAATACGCCCCGAGCCTGGCAAACTCGACCGCCATTTCGGCGCTCCCGCTGTAGCAATGAAGCACGAAGCCGTAACCTAATTTATCCTTGTTTTCTTTAATAAGCCTGTGCATGTCGGCGTAGGCGTCCCTAAGGTGGATAATGACGGGCTTTTTGAGGGAGTAAGCCACCTCAAGCTGCTCGACAAAAACCCTCTTTTGGGTGTCGCGGTCGCTAAGGTCGTAATAATAATCTAGACCTATCTCGCCGTACGCCACAACCTTGGGGTTAGCGCACAGCTCGCCGAACCTGTCGTAATCCTTTTGTGTCGCCTCTTTGGCGTCATGGGGGTGGATGCCTACGGCGGCAAACATGCCTTGGTACTTATCCGCCAAACGGACGCACTCTTCGGAGGATTCGGCGTCGTAGCCGACATTTATTATATGCGAGATGTTGTCCGCCTGCATCGAGGATGCGATATCTTCGGCAAGCGGCAGCAACCGCCTGTCGTTTATGTGGGCGTGTGTGTCTATTAGCATTACGATATTTTGCCCCCGCTCTTTACGGGCTTTTCGGGCGTGAGAAGCACTACGCCGTTTTCGTCCTCGGCGCAAAGCAGCATGCCTTCGGATACCGTGCCGCAAAGCTTGGCGGGCGCGAGGTTGGTAACCACCACCACGCTCTTTCCTACGGTTTCCTCGGGTTTGTAGTATTTGGCTATGCCGCTTAATATAGTCCTTACCTCGCCGCCTATATCCACGGCAAACTTAAGAAGCTTTCCGCTTCCCGCGAGCTTTTCGGCGGATACTATTTTGCCCACCTTAAGCTCGACTTTGGCAAAGTCGTCTATCGTTATTTGAGCCTTTACGGGAGCCGCGGGCTCTTTCTTTTCTTCTTTGGCCTGCGCCGCTTTCTCGGCCTCGGCAAGCCTCTTTTCGATGTCGGCAATCTCCTTTTCGACATCGATTCTGTCAAACAGCTTGTCGGCCTTCTTGATCTGCGCGCCGGGCTTGATTACACCGAAGCTTACACAGCCCTCGAAGTATTGTGGCACCGTTTCGCTAAGGCAATCGAGGATTTTTTGGGGCGCCTCGATAAGGAAGGGCGTAAGCATTACGGCGGCAATCCTTATGCTCTCGATGAGGTTATAAAGGACGGTCGCAAGCCTTTCCCTTTGGGCTTCGTCTTTGGCGAGCGCCCAGGGCATGGTTTCGTCTATATACTTGTTAGCCCTGTTTACAAGCTTGAATATCTCCGCTAATGCCTCGGGCACGAGAAGCTTGTCCATATTCTCTTTTACGGCTTCATACAGCCCTTCGGCTATGGCGATAAGCTCGCCGTCCGCCGCCTCATCCTTTTGGGTAGGCGCCGGCAGTATGCCGCCGAAATACTGATTTACCATAGCAGTTGTGCGGCTTACGAGGTTACCAAGGCTGTTCACAAGGTCGGCATTCCTGCGGGTAAGGAATGAGCGGTTGGTGTACATTCCGTCGTTTCCGAAAGGCACTTCGCGCAGGAGGTAATACCTCACGGCGTCTACCGAGTACCTGGCAGAAAGCTCCACGGGGTCTATTATGTTTCCTTTGGATTTGGAGATTTTATCGCTACCTAAAAGCAGCCAGCCGTGCCCGTAAATCTGTTTGGGCAGGGGTATATCCAGAGCCATCAGGATGGCGGGCCAGATGATGCTGTGGAACCTCACGATTTCCTTGCCCATCATGTGGATTTCGGCGGGCCAGAACTTCTTAAACAGGCTGTCATCCTCGCCCATATATCCCAATGCCGTGATGTAGTTTGTCAGGGCGTCCAGCCACACATACACAACATGTTTGGGGTCGAATGGCACCTCTATGCCCCACTTAAACGAGGTGCGCGAAACGCACAAATCCTGAAGCCCGGGCCGCAGGAAGTTGTTAAGCATTTCGTTCTGGCGGGACTTGGGCTGAAGGAATTCGGGGTTGTTTTCTATAAGCTCTATGAGCTTGTCCTGATACTTGCTGAGGCGGAAAAAGTAAGCTTCCTCTTTGGTTAGCTCTACCTCTCGCCCGCAGTCGGGGCATTTGCCGTCCACAAGCTGGGTCTTTGTCCAGAAGGACTCGCAGGGCGTGCAGTACCAGCCCTCGTATTCGGATTTATAGATATCCCCCTGCTCGTAAAGTTTTGTGAATATCTTTTGCACGGCCTTTTCGTGGTAGCCGTCGGTCGTGCGGATAAACTTGTCGTAGGAAATGCCGAGAAGCTTCCAAAGGTCTTTAAGGGTGGCGATCTGGGCGTCGAGGTATTCCTTTACATCCCTTCCGAGAGCTTTGGCGGTATTTTCTATTTTCTGCCCGTGCTCGTCGGTGCCCGTGAGGTAAAAGACATCGAAGCCGTCCATCCTCTTGAAACGGGCGAGGGCGTCGCAGACAACGGTGGTGTAGCAGGTGCCCAGATGCCATCTGCCGCTCGGGTAATATATGGGTGTGGTGATATAATATTTTCCTTTGCTTTGCATATATGCCTCTCTATATTTTTGGTATATTACGGTTCGTTTATTCGTCTTCGGGGTCGCCTGCGACTGCCGCGGGTTTTACATTGGGGTAGACTTCTTCGTTGTAGCCGCCGTTGTAGTGGATATCGAAAAACTCCAGAGGCATCTCGACGCCGTTAAAGATACGGCCGTTAGCAAGCTGCACGGCTTTTATGCCCTTTTCGATAGATGCCTCCACCATTTCGGGGAAGGAGTAATTTGCTGTCGGCGCGTCCTGCGATGTATCGACGGCTTTATATGGGAGCTTCTCCATATTGAGGTAGTCGTAGCGTGTTTCGGGGTTTCGGGGCCTTAGCGCCGCCAAAAGAAGGTGCTCGGCTTTCATATAGTTATCAAGCCACGCGAACAGCCGGAACCTTAGCTTTCCGTTTTTATGGCGGTGGCAGAGGGCAACAAGCAGGCGGTAGAAGAAGAAGGATTTGAAGATATCCTTCTTTGTTAGCTTAAGCCCGAACACATCCTTATTTACCTCGAGATAGTACCTTCTTACGACATCCCTGTATTTTTTGGAGCCGCCGATATGCTTTATCGAGTCGGCGTTTTTGCCCTTCAAAAGGTAGTGCCCTACGAAAAGCTCCATTTCGCTCTCGATAATGGTATGCAGGCAGTTGTTAAGCATGGGGTCGAACTTCTGCTTCATCCTGTGCGACACATATTGGTACACATAAGGATGAATTACCGAGTCTGCCGCGTAATGGGCAAGGCAGCCCATATAATATGCGTAAATCTCGCCGTCCCTTTGGTTGGAAGCAAGATACTTTGCCGTGTTGGCAAGGCCGGCGTACACATATTTTTCATGCAGAAGTTCGGCCGCCTCGCTCTTGTCTTTGTCTTTATCCAGCATCAGGCCCAAAAGGATATCCGGCCCCTGCGCTCCCAAAAGATAAAGCCTTTTGTACGGCATTATCAGCTGTTTGGAGCGGGAATCCAATGCGTCAAGAACCTTTTCGGCTATGTAATAATGCGTAAGCGTATTAGGCAAAACAACCTCTCATCGGGGATAGCATTTCGCCCGTACAACGGATGGATACTAATAATAATATCACAATACCCCCTCCAATGCAATTAATTCTAGCGAAAGCCATGTTTTGGGCATGGTTTTTGAAGCCGTATTTTGCCATTTTATTCCTATTCGGCGGGGCTTACCTTATGTTTATTTGGCTCCCTTTTAGGAAACAATAAAGTTAGGGATTTCATATTATGAATGGGGATACTATGATCAAAAGAGGAGAGGTATATTATGCCGATTTAAGTCCGGTAGTGGGAAGCGAACAAGGAGGCATTCGTCCGGTACTTATTGTGCAGAATAACATAGGTAATAAGTATTCTCCTACCGTAATAGCGGCCGCGATAACAAGCCAAACGAATAAACCCAAGCTGCCGACCCATATAGAGTTAAGTATGGCGTCGGGCCTCCCGAAAGACAGCGTTGTATTGCTGGAGCAAATACGGACGATAGACAAATCCCGGCTTCAGGAAAAGATAGGCGAACTACCCGAAGAAACAATGCGCAGGGTAAACAACGCGTTGATGATAAGTTTGGGATTCTTTATTTAACTAAGTTGCGCGCCTTCCGGCGCGCGACAAACTTCCTTTTTACCACTTAATCGGCTTCAATCGTTTTACTCAAAAAACCCTTTCCAGGGGTCCCGGCCTTTTACGCGCTTCAGGGCTTCCTTTATGTCTATGCCGTCGGGGGCTACGGTGTCCAATTCGTACCAAAAGATAGGCATAGATACCTTTGCGCCTTCCCTTGCCCTTAGGGAGTACGGGGCGACGCTTGTCGCGCCCCTGCCGTTCCGTATCCAGTCTATGAAGATTTTTCCCGCCCTCTTCGCCTTCCTGCTGTTTGAGGTGTAGCGGTCGGGCCAGCGGTTTTCCATCACAAGGGCGACACGCTTTGCGAACTCGTAAAAGGTGTCCCAGGAGTCGTACGGCTCGAAGGGTATTACGATATGGTAGCCCTTACCGCCGCTTGTCTTAAGATAGGAGGTTAGTTTCAGCTCGTCCAACAGGGATTTTAAGTCCTTTACGCCCTGCCTTACCCTCTTTAAGTCCATACCTTCGTCGGGGTCTAAGTCGAACACCATTATATCGGGGTTTTCCAGCCTGTCGGCGCGGCTTCCCCATGTGTGAAACTCTAAAGTTCCCATCTGCGCCTCGTTAACAAGCCCCAAAGCGTTCTCAATGTAGAAATAATTTTCCTTGTCCTCGTCGGCGGGCATTGTGACTATAGCCTTGCTTCCCGGCCCGGGGTGTTTTTTGAAAAAGCACTCCCCGACGGCGCCCTTCGGGCATCTCACCACGCTAAGCAGCCTTTTTTCTATATAAGGGAGCATATAGGGGGCTATCTCGGCGTAGTATTTTATAACATCCAGCTTAGTTATCCCGCCCTTGGTGAATACCACCCTGTCGGGGTTGGTTATTTTTATTTGTTTTAATAATTCTTCGGCTTTGGGGGCTTCGGTTTTATCCTTATTTACAGGCTTTTCTGCCATTAAGGGTTCGGGGCTCTCCAAGGCAACCTCTTCGGGGGCTTTATCCGCCCTTATGCCCTTATAGCTTGCCTGCCTCAAAAGGTTATCGGCGGTAAGCTCGGCAAACCTCACTTGCGCCACATATTCGGGCTTTACCCAAAAGAACTTTTCTTTTCCGGCGGGTTTGGGCGGGGCCTCAAAGGGCGGCTTATCCGTTATAATATCCTTAAATTTTTTCTCTAAATCCTTGCCTGCCCTCTCGCTTATGCCGCTTCCCGCCCTGCCGACAAACACAAGCTTGCCGTTATCGTAATAGCCCAGAAGCAGCGAGCTTACACCGCTTGTTTTTTTGTCCGAAAGGGTGTATCCGCCCACGACAAATTCCTGAATGTTCCGGCATTTTATCTTTATCCAGTCGCCGTTTCTCGCGCCTTTGTAAGTCGAATCCGCCTTTTTGCCCACAATGCCTTCCATGCCGGCGTTGCAGGCCGCCTTGAAGCTTTCTTCTCCCCTGCCCTCAACATGCCTGCTGTAATGAATGTTGCCAGGCGCGTTTTCCATAAGCCCGGCAAGCATTTTCTTTCTTTCGGTAAGTTTCTTGCCTCTCAAATCTTCTCCGTCCAAAGCGAGCAAATCAAAAACTATATAGATAAGGTTTTTGCCTTTGGGGCTTTTCATGTAGCTTTGAAGCGCCGAAAAATCCGACCTTCCGTTCTCGTCGGTTACCACCATTTCGCCGTCTAAAACCATAGCCCTTCCGCCCGCAAGGCGGATAAGGGAGTCGGCGACATCCTTAAAATGTCCCGTATAATCGAGATTGTTGCGGGTTTTGAGCTTTACCGTGTTGCCTTCGATATATGCCAGTATCCTGTAACCGTCGTACTTTACCTCGAAAACCCACTCGCTGCCTTTGGGAATTTCGGTCGATAGCTTGGCAAGCTGGGCTTCTGTCTTGTCGAAGGGGTTTTTGGAGAAAGACTTTTCTTCCCCTCTCGTTATCTCGTCCATCGTGCGCCCCGTACGGACGCTGCTATCAAACTCGGGCGACACTACCGTAGCGGCAAACCCATCCTTTTCTTTTATGAGAAGCCAGTTGTCTTTACCGTCTCCCCTGTCGTCCATCCTGACGAGTGCCCATTTTCCCTTAAGCCGGATGCCGTCTATCTCGAATTTAAGGGAGCCTTGCTCCAGCCCCTTTTTGACATCGGTTAAGGGGCGCCAATAGCCTTCGTCCCATATCATAACCGTCCCGCCGCCGTACTCGCCTTTAGGTATTGTGCCCTCAAAGTTGCGGTACTCTATCGGGTGGTCCTCCACCCTCACGGAAAGGCGCCTTTCTTTAGGGTCCAATGATACGCCCTTAGGCACCGCCCAGCTTAGCATGGCCCCCTCCCACTCGAGGCGCAAATCGTAATGGTCGCGTCTCGCTATGTGGTGCTGGATTACATACTTAAGTTCGTTTTCCTCAAGGCGTTTTATGCCCTGGGGCTCGCGGGTTTTATTAAAGTCCCGTTTTTTGTTATAAGTGGAAAGCCTGTTGTCCATAACTGAAATTCTTGCCAAAAGCAATAAAAATATTAAGAGGCCGAATAAACAAAAAAGGCTCCCGAACGGGAACCTTCTTTTCTTAAGAATTTTTTACGCCTGCTATTTTACGGCTTCGTCCTTATATTTTTCCATGAGCTCCTGGTTTTTGTCATAGAACATCTTTACAAGCTCTTTAATGACATCGGGATCGATTTTGCGGCGCATGGCGTCGGTTTCGAGAATGCGTTTGGGGATTTTTACATTGCACTCGTTAAATCCGAGCCTTCTCTTAATGCGCAACTTCGCGGCGTAAATCCTCTCGGCGGTTTGGTTGAGGTCGTCCTCGGTCATATCGATGCCGACGGCGGAAAGCGCCTTAATAGTGGTTGGGTTGTCGTAGAGCCCGCGGGCAAAGAGGCACCCTATCATCGAGTTGATAATGTTGCGATTTACTTCCTCTTTGAATAGGTTATCCACAAGATAGTTTTTGTCGAATTCCTTCATCTTCTGGTCGAGGGAGTAGCCGCCGTTGTCGAGGTGGGAATGCCTGGCGCCGCAGACATATCCGACAATCGAGCCGTAGCCCGTATGATACTGGGGCATTTCGTTTTTGGCTATCTGAAGCCCGATATCCGCCCCGCCGTATCTTGCTGTTACTTCGCTTACGCCGTTTGCAAGCGCTTTGTAAAACTCCGTCTTGCCCTCGCACATCTTGCGCATGACTTTAATGTAGGTTTCCTTGTCGCCGAACTTTATGGGCATTTGTGTATCGACATCGGTTATGATGCCCTTCTCGTAGGCCTCGGTTGCCCAAGAAAGGCAGCAGCCCGCGGCTATTACATCGAAGCCGATTTCCTCGGCCTCCGAGATAAGCTCCAGAATGTCGTCGGTGTTGTTAATGCCTATGAGGGAGCCGAAAGCCGAAATTAGCTCGTAGTCATAGGACACATTAAAGCTTTCGTAGTCGTAGCCCTCGGCGAACTGCCTTCTTACCTGTCCGATATGGATGCAGCCAATCGGGCAGCCGACGCACGCGACCTTGCGGACAAGGTTTTTCTCGGCGAACTTCTCGCCCGAAATCTCCTCTACGCTCTCGAATTCGGTCTGCTGGAGGTTTCTTGTGGGCAGAGAGCCTATTTTGTTAAGGACTTTTACATTTATCGCCGTGCCGAGGTCGTGATACTTGCTCATAACCGTGGTGTTGGTGACTTTGTCGTAAAGCTCCCTATATGTGGCAAAGTACTTTTTGAGGTCGGGCACCGAGCGCACGCTGTCGCCCGCCGTAACCTGTATCGCCTTGAGGTTTTTGCTTCCGAACACGGCGCCTAAGCCCATCCTTCCGAAGTGTCGGTAGGTATCGACATTAACATTGGCGATTTTGCTCATCTTTTCGCCCGCGGGGCCTATTCTTATAATGCTTCTCTTGCCGCTTCCGCCCTCGACGGTACGGATAAATTGCCCTACCGACTCGGCGCCTATACCGGCGAAGGTACGGGCGTCCTTTATCTCTATGTTGTCTTCGGAAATAACGATATAGCTAAGCTTAGGCGACTTGCCCGTGATAACCACGGCGTCGAAGCCGGCGTTAAAGAGGGTGTAGGCGAGGCGCCCGCCCGCGTAGCTTTCGCCAAGCTCGCCCGTAAGGGGGGAGATGAACATGGCAACCGTTTTGGTCATAACGGGAAGCACCGACGAAGCAGCGCCTATGGCAAATATAATGGGCTGCTCGGGGTCAAGCGGGCTTTTTTCGGGCTTCATGTTTTCTTCCAAAAGCCTTGTGGCAATGCCCACGCCGCCCAGATACTTTTTGAGGTCTTCCCTCATGTCGATTTTTACTTTTTTTGCCGAAAGGTCTATGTGGACGACTTTTATAAATCTTTCGTTAAGCATTCTCGTTTTCCTCCATGCTCAGGCAGTTGTGGGGGCAAAACTTGACGCACATCCCGCATTGGTTGCATACGATGGGGTACTTGTAGCCCTTAACAAAGTGTATCGCCTTGGCAAAGCAAGCCGCCTCGCACTTGCGGCAGCCTATGCAAAGCGCCTTGTTGAGCTTTACGCCGCCGCCCTCCCTGGGGGTGAGAGCTTCTGTAGGGCATACCTCTGCGCAGGCGGGGGTATCCTTGTGGCACCCTCTGCAATGAGTGGCAAAATAACTGCTGTTAAGCCCGCCCAATGTCCTTACCCTGATAGCGGCCATACTGTCGCTTAAAGACTGATGGTTTACCGTCGCGCAAACCCTCTGGCAGGAAAAGCAGCCTATACATTTGTTGATCGCGTCGGACTTAAGAACCTTTGACATAGACCCTCTTAATATTCTTTGAGTTTTACCTTATTTTAACACCTTAAATTGCCCGTATAAAGCAAAAAGCGGAAGGCGTTTTTCGTTATAAAAAAGTAAAACTACAGTAAACTATGCACAAATTCCGTGCTTTTCGCCGTTTTAGCAGCAAAAAAGGGCTCTTTTCGCAGAACCCTTTTTGTAAATTTTCTTGTAAAAAAGTTTATTATTTAAGATTTAGCGCCACTCTCGCGCCCGTTCGGGTGGCGTCGGCGATCCTTCCCGTCTTTACCGCGTCGCCCACAAGGTAAACCTTCCGGTAGGTGTCCTTTATCTCGTTATAAAGGCGGTTCTCGGGGCGGACTCCCATGGAAAGGACGACAAGATCGGCCCGGATTTCCTTTATCGATTTGTCGCTCACGGACTCGAGGACTATCTTATCCTTTTCTATGCGGGTTAGTTTATGCCCCACAACAATGTGAACGCTGTTTTTGTCCAGCACGGGCTTTACATCGTCTTTGTGCTGCATCCAGGTGCCGGGGGCTATGGTATCCGCCATTTCGATGACGGTAACCTGGTTGCGCTCCGAAAGCATTGCCGCCGTGCCCAGGCCTGTCATTCCCGAGCCTATTACGGCTATGTTTTTGCCCGATATTGGCTTTTCGCAGCGGTAGGCGTCGGGCGAAAGAATTACATTTTCGCCGTTTATGCCCTCGATGTTTCGGGGTACAATGGGCACGCCGCCCGTAGCTATAATTACGGCGTATGGGTCGTATTTTTGGATTTCGCCGGGGGTCGCCTCGGTATTGTATTTTATTTCGGCGCCGCTAAGAGCCGCCGCGTATTCGAGGTCTTTCGCGCACCAGCCGATTCTTGTTTTGAAGTGGCAGCGCTCGGCAACGGCAACCTGCCCGCCCGGCCTGTCCTCTTTCTCCAATACTGTGACTTTAAAGCCGCGCTTAGCCAAAAGCTCGGCTGCGGTCAGCCCCGCGGGGCCGGCGCCGACTACCACCACAGAACGACCGTTTCCGTCCTTTTCGATAGCGGTTTTTTCGCTACCGACAAAGGGGTTAACCGAACAATAGCCGTGGTCGCCAATGTAAGCGTTCTCCTGCATGCTTTCTATGCAATACAGGCAGCATATGCAGCGCTTTATTTCTTTGGTTTTGCCCTCGGCGACTTTGTTTGCCCAATGGGGGTCGGCTATGTGCGGCCTGCCCAAAGAAATTATGTCCTGGCAGCCCTCCTCAATCTGGGCGACAGCCTGTTCGGGGCTTCTTATAAGGTTGGCGGCGATTACGGGTATCTTTACCGCTTCTTTAACCGCCTTAGCCATGTGCTTGCGCCAGCCGAGCTCGAAACTCATGGGTTCCAGCCAGTAGTTGAAGGTGTCGTAGGCGCCCGAAGAAACATCGATGGCGTCGATGCCCGCTTGTTCGAGAATCTTTGCCATTTTCACGCCCTCTTCGAGACCGTAGCCAACCCCCGGCTTGCCTATCTTGTCGTAGCACTCGTCCACCGTCAGCCTTACGATTATCGGGAAGTTTCCTACCCGCTCCCTTATGCCAGAGATAATCTCGAGAAGGAAGCGCATCCTGTTTTCGAGGCTTCCGCCGTACTCGTCCTTTCTCCTGTTGGTGTGCGGGCTTAAGAATTGCTGGATGAGGTAGCCGTGCGAGGCGTGAAGCATTACGCCGTCGCAACCCGACTTGTACACCCTTTCGGCGGCGTCGACGAATTGCTTTATAAGCTTTTTGACTTCACGGTACCTTAAGGCCCTAACCCTTCCGCCCGAAAAATAGCTGGGCTCTACCTTTGAGGGGCTAACCGAGGCGGGCACAAGGTTGTTTTTAATAAGGAATTTGCCAGCCGTGGGCGCGATTTTATATAAAAACTTGCCGTACCCCTTCCAGACCTTGTTGAGCTTTACCGAAAGCGGTATCGTGCCTATCATGAGGCCTACATTCTGCCTGCCCGGGTGGTGAAGCTGTATAAACAGCTTGGCGCCGTGCTTATGTATCCTGTCCGCGAGTTTTTTTAGGGACTCTATATGGTAATCCTTACTCGCGGCGAGCTGGGCGAATGAGGTCGCGCCCGTAACATCGTTTACCCTGGTTACCTCGGTAAAGATGAGCCCGGTGCCGCCCTTTGCCCTTTCCTCGTAGTAGTCGAGCATGGCTTCGGTCGCCGTGCCGTCGAAAGTCCCGAAGCCCATGAGCATGGGAGCCATAGCTATACGGTTTTTGATTTCGCATCCCCCTATTTTGATGGGTTCAAACAGTTTTTCGTAACTCATTGTCCACCTCTGCGTTTTCTAAAAAGACATATTTTTTATAAACAGCTCGTAAAAGAGCCCGTCGTCGAGTTCGGTTACATTTATTATATCAGCAATCCGCCCGCATTCGCCTATCAATTTTTCTTTTAACAGGCACATTATCGCGCCTTTGCCCGCGGCGTTGCCTACGGTTATAGTTTTGTCTTTCAGCCGACAGGGGATAAGCCCGGTATGCGCGGCACTCTGCCTGTCGAGATGATACGCAAGCCCGCCCGCAAGGTATACCTTTGAAAGTTCGCTTATATCGCAGCCCGCTTTTATGAGAAGCACTTCTGTTGCCGAATGTATTGCGCTTTTTGCAAGCTGATACTCTCTTATATCTTTTTGCGAAAGGTAAACCTTATCCGTAATATAAAATCTCGCGTCCCTTATCCTTTCGGAAAGCGGGGTGCCTAAGCCGTCCAGCCTTCCGCTTATGTCGACAACATTGGTTTTTAGAAGAATCGAGATGAGGTCAACCAGCCCCGAGCCGCATATTCCCTTTGCCTCGCCGCCGCCTATTGTCGTATATGTGAGGCTGCCGCCGCTGTAATAAACATGGTCGATGGCGCCCGCCGCGCCGCCCATGCCGCACTCGATATTGCCGCCTTCTAAAGCGGGCCCCGCCGCGGCGGAGGCGGCATAATATTTACCGTTATGCTTTAGAAGTATCTCGCCGTTTGTGCCTATATCGATAAGCAAGGCGTTTTCGCTCGAGCCAAACATCCCGCAGGCAAGCGCGCCCGCAACTATATCGCTTCCGATATAAGCCGAAGCCGAGGGAAGAGTTATATAATTATCGTTATAGACTGCCGAGGTAAAGAGGGGCGTAAACGGCGCCTGCCCCATGCTTTGCGGGCTTCTGCCCAGCAAAAGGTGAAGCATTGTGTTGTTGCCGCAAATGACTGTTTTGGAAATGCCGCTTATGCCGTGCTTTATGCAAAACCTTTTTTTTATATCCTCAATTTGGGCGTTTATTATGTTACATAGCGTTTGCAGGTGCTTGCCAGAGGCGCTAATTCTGCTAAGCACATCCGCCCCGAAGCCAATCTGTCGGTTAAGTTCGCCCATGCCGTCCGTAACCTTGCCGTTTTTAAGGTCGCAAAGATAGGCGGCAACCGAGGTTGTGCCTATATCTACGACAAGCCCGAAACCATCCGCCCCGTCCGTTTGGTATTCGCCTTTTGTTTCGGCAGCGAAAAAAGCCGTGCCCGAATAATCGGGAAGCTCTATTGAAACATCCTCTTTTATGTAGCCTTGGCAACAGTTAAAGTAGCCGTTTTTGATATCTGCGTCAATACTGCCCGACACAAGCTTTGCCGAGCATTTGCCGCAGGTGCCCCTTCCGCCGCAATCGGCGGGTATAATAATGCCGCGATCTCTTAACCCTTCCAGAAGGTTTTGCCCTTCGTTAACTTCGATTATCTGGGTTTTTCGCGGGGTGATAACGGTTACTTTCATAATCATAAACAGTATACCAGTTTATGCCATTTGCGTCCATACCAAAATTAAAATGGCGAAGGGCGCAAAAAGATTTTTGCGCCCTTCGCCGCTATGCAGAATCGGTATGGATAAATTAGCTGGTTATTTGGCGGGTACGCCCTCGTCGGTCTTTACGACTTCGGCGAACACCCTGTCGAACCTCCTGAGGGCTTCCTCTACTACCTCGTCGGTGGTTGCCATCGAGGTGTAAAGCCTGCTGCCCGCGAGGGTGACGATGCCGTTTGCCATATAGGCTGCGCCCATTTCTTCCATCGCCTCTTTGCGGATGGTCATTATCTTCTTGTTGGATAAAGCGCCTATTAAGGACTTGGGAAGGAACATCGAGGAGAAGTCGTAGCTCATGGCGCCCGAGCACTCGAGGTGGACGATGGAGCCCTGGTTGTAGGCAACATAGGGCAGGTTGTGCTTCTTGATAAGCGCTTTGAGCCCGGCGGTGAGCTTGTCGCCCGCTTCGCCCGCCTTGACGCAGGCGTTGGTCTTTTCGATTTCCTTTATGGTGAGGTAACCCGCATAAGAGGATAAGGGGTTAGCCGCGAGAGTGCCGCCGACATAGGCCTTTGCCTTGAGGGTGCCTACGCCCGCCGCGAGCCTCGAGATATATTCTTTCTTGCCGCCGATGCCGCCCGCCGCGGGATATCCGCCGGCGATAACCTTACCGAAGATGGTAACATCGGGCTCTACGCCGAAGTAGCCTTGCGCGCCGCCGAGGCCTACCCTGAAGCCCGTGACAACCTCGTCGAATATAAACAGGGCGCCGTACTTGTGGGCGAGCTTTAGGGCTTCCTTATTGTAATCGAAATCGATGGGCCTTGTGCCGCTTTCGGGGCCTACGGGTTCTACTATAACCGCCGCCGTGCCGCCCCTCAGGGTGTTGCGCTTTAGCATCATCTCGAGCATTTTGAGGTCGTTTGGCCTTACCTCGTCGGTGAGGCTCATAAGCCTTCTGTGTATGCCGTGGGACTCGAGGAACCTTCTGGTACCCGGTATCTTGAGGCCGTATACCATCTGGTCGGACCATCCGTGATATGCGCCGCCCATCTTGATTATGCGTGCCTTGCCTGTCACAAGGCGAGCAAGCCTGGTGCTTGCCATAACGGACTCGGTGCCCGAGCCCAGCATACGGAACATTTCGACCGCGGGCATGTGCTTGTTGATCTCCTTAGCGAGAAGAAGTTCCGCCTCGTGGAACAACCCTGTTACGGGCCCGCATTCGTTTATTAGCTCGATAACCTTTTCCCTTACCGCGGGATAGTTGGAGCCGAGAACGGTGGGACCGCCTGCCTGCAGGAAGTCGATGTACTCGTTGCCGTCTATATCATAAAGATAGGCGCCTTCCGCCTTGGTTATGCAGAGGGGGAAGGGTTTGTTGAAGGCGAGATTGTGCTGGACGCCGCCGGGGATGTAATCCTTGGCCTCGGTGGTGATTTCCTTCGATTTTGCGCATTTTTCGTTGAAATACTTAAGAACTGTGCCCTCGTAGTATTCTTTGGATACTTTGTAGATGGGCTGGGATGTGAGGTTCTTGAGTTGCGCGTTGATTTCCTGCGCGGACTCCCACTTGGAAATAGCGTACTGTTTCATTTTCTCTCTCCTATTATCGAGTTTATAATTTTATATACGGACTTTTTGAGCGCTTGAGGGTCGTCGAACTCCTCGCGCATTATAAGCTTTAGGTATACCACGCCGAAGTAGGCGCCCAATATGGCGGAGATTAGCTCACGGTAGGTAAATCTGTCTTCGCCGATGCCTTCCCTTATAAGCTCGTCACGCACTATGCGCTCTAAAGCGATAAAGGAGGAGTTGTCGGTGGAAGATAAAATGCCGTTCAAGAGAATCTGGGCCGAAAGCTTGGGGTAGGGGCAGGTGTCGTCTATTAGTTTTTCGGCGAGGACCTTTATGCCCTCAAGCCCCTTCTTGCCGCTTTTTTTGTAGGCTTCTATGATATCCATTACTGCGACATTGGCGATTTCAAGTATCAGGGCGTCGGTTGAGGCAAAATGCGAGAAAAATGTCGAACGGGAGATGTCCGCCGCCTCGGTAATATCCTCTATTGTCACATTGCCGAGACCTTTTTGTTCGTAAAGGACTTTGGCGTTGTGCATTATGCTTTTATGGGTATTGTCCCTCTTGCGTTTTTGTCGGTTTACCGAACTTCCTTTTATCATGTCCATACTAATCCTACCACACCATTATATGCTTGTCAATACTAAAAATGAACTTTAGTACAATTTTGTATTACGGCTCAAAAACAAACCCTGATCTATCGGGATTCTTCTCTTATTATATCGTAATAATTCAGTTTGAGCGAGTGCCCGCCGTGCGAAATCGCAATCTCGTTTGCCTTGCGCTCTATTTTTGCGTAGGCCGATTCGTGCCTGATAAAGCGCGTTGGGGCGGGATTGCCGTTTATCTCAAACAGCCCGCTATACGCCGCTTTTATACGCCTTTTGCCCGAATGGTATTCCACGGTATCCCCCTTGAACGCTATCTTATTGGCGAGAATTCTGCGGATAAAATCGTGGAAGGTTTCGGTGTCGGTGTCCGAGAGCTCGGTTATGTAAGCGTGATAATTGCCGCCGCTTAAGACATAATCGAACTCTTTGGTTAACGCGGGCGCCGAAGGGTCGCCTTCGGGTTTGGCGAAAAGCACCGAGGCCGCGTAGGCATCGTACGGGCGGTACTTGGGCTTCCCGCTCGCGATAAAGGCTACAAGTACTTTGCCCTTCCTGCCGAAGGCGTAATTATCTATAAACTCAAGCTCGTCGTACCTTTCTTTGGGCAGATAAGCGTGGGTTATGTCCGAGATATGAAACTCCAGCGGCCTTTTGGATTTTGGCAGCTTATAAATGGTTATATTTATGTTTTTGTCCTGTACGCTCATCGGCTGCCTGCCGTTGCCAATCCAATAGCCGGGGGACGCCGAGTGCTTGCGGGGGTTGCCGTCGTCGCGCGCGGGCTGGGTGGTATACAAAGTGAGGTCGGGGGCTATGTTTGCGGTCCATATATGCCCCTGCGCCCCGCAATAATCGGTATTGTGCGCCATTGCCGTAGTGAGGGTATAGTATTTTGTGCGATAGCAGTAAATATTGCCCCGCCCGAGGGCTATGCCGTGGGTCATGAGGTCGAGCTTTTTGGCGATATAATACGGGACATTAAGAAGCCTTAACAGCTTTATATCCAGAAATCTGAAGGGGCTTACAAACTTATTGCGAAACATCTTGTGGCGGCTAAGATACTTAAGGGTATTCATCACAACGGGCGGGTTGGTGAATGTTTCGGCGCCCAGCTGAGCCATTATCTCCTTGTCGCCTTGCCCTATCAGCCCTTCCTTTTCGAGATCTTCCACCGACAGCCCTTCGGAGGTTTTTATAACCCGCTCGCTTTTATCCAAAGCGATATTATAAATAACTTTGGGCAGCTTGTATGCACCCGTCTTGTACATGGCGATAAAGTTTTGCATCATTATAACCTCGACGCCCGTGAGCTTAATCGAGGTATCCGCCTCCCTGGCGCCTTTGGCAATGCTTTCCTCCAAAGAGGAACGGGCCGGGCTTAGGGTGCCCTGCCCTTCCCATATCGCCGCCATGGCTAACTTAAGGCGGTTGCCGTAGATGTGGCTGGATTTGTTGTCGCCGTACATTCGGCTGCTTGCTCCCACAAATGTGTTGTTAGCCGAATGCGCCGCGACATTAAACCATAGAAGGTCGAAGATTATTTTCATCCGCTCGACGGACTCTTTGTCCCTGCTGTACTGAATGTAATTGGACATCGGGGCGATATCTTCTGCCCAATAGTTATTTGAAAGCCACTCCGAAAAGCCGTAGAGGAATCTCTGCTCCATCCAGATGTTTATGCGCTTAAGCGCCGTTTCCATGTGCTGCTTGCCCGTCATTCCGCTGTTTATAAACAGCTCGTCCTGCCATTCCTGCCCGTGCAGGTATTCGCTTACGGCAAACAGAATCTGGTGGTTTTCCGACCAATAGCACATGCTGTCATAGCCCGGCCTGTCCATCCAGTATTTGAACCCGAGGCAGGTTTTCTTAATAAGCTCCCTGACGCTTTGGGTAAGTATATCGTAGCAATCCTTATACAGGCGGAAAAGAAGCTGCAGCCTGAAATCGGCGCAGTCGTAGCGGTTTTCTATATATTTAATGGTTGGCGCCAGGCTGTCGAGAATATACTTCTCGGTTACATTAACGCCTTTGGGTATCTTGTCGGGCTCGGTGAGATAGACATACACATTGTATAGCCCCTGCGGGTCCAAAAACTCCTCGGGCAGGTCGGGTATGGGCTTTTTGATGACGGCAATAAAGATATCGGCAATCACCCACAGCAGCGCCGCGCCGATAATCGACAAGAACACATAAAGAAAAATCATATATCACCTACCTTGCCTCGTCACTTTTGTTTTGATGCTTTGTTACAAAAGCGCGCAGGTTTTCCCGCGAAAAACATAACGGCTCGGACTAATTCCCCGCCGGTCAATAAAAAAAGGGGTTAACCCCTTTTTAATTTAATAACTTGCTTACACTTTTCGACAATGTCCTCGGCGTTAAGTCCGTACCTCTTTTTAAGGTAAGGCATTTTGCCGACCTCGCCGAAAGCGTCCTGAACGCCGACCGAAAGCATGGGCACGGGGCACTCCGCCACCAAAACCTCGGCAACTGCGCTCGCCAAGCCGCCTATGACATTGTGGTTTTCGGCGGATACCGCGCAGCCCGTCTTGCGAACGGACTTGACGATTGCCTCTTTGTCCACGGGCTTAATCGTGTGTATGTTTATAAGTTCGGCGTTTATGCCCTCTTCTTTGAGCATCCGGACGGCCTTAAGCGATTCCTGTACCATGATGCCCGAGGCGAATATGCTTACATCGCTGCCCTCGGCAACGGTGTCCGCCTTAAAGAGGTCGAACTCGTAATCTTCACCGAACACATCGTCTATAACCTTGCGGAATAGGCGGATGTATACAACGCCGTAATAATCCTTAATTACGGGCAGCGCCTTGGCAAGCTGTACGCCGTCCGTGGGCTCGAATATTACTATCTGGGGGATGCTCCTCAGTACGCCTATATCTTCCATGCTCATGTGGGTGCCGCCGTTAAGCTCGGCCGAAATACCGGGGTCGGTGCCCACTATCTTGACATTCTGCCTGGCGTAGGCGCAGGACACGGCTATCTGGTCGCAAACCCTGCGGGTTGCGAAAGGCGTGAATGTCGTAACAAAGGGCTTGTACCCGTAGCTCGAAAGCCCCGCCGCGACGCCCACCATATTCTGCTCGGCAACGCCTACATCGAGGGCCCTGTCGGGGAACTCCGCCCTGAGCGACCATGTGCCGCTTGCCTTGGCAAGGTCGGCGTCCACGACGACAACCTTGGGGTCTTCCATCATCATTTCTTTGAATTTCTGGACGAATACCGCTCTAATCTCTGCCATTGTTATGCCCTCCTGATTTCCTCGATCGCCCTCTGGGCGTCCTCTTGGGTAAAGGGCATATTGTGGTTGGCATATCCCTTTGCTTCGACGAAGGGAACGCCCTTGCCCTTTATAGTGTTGGCGATAATCATCGTCGGTTTTTCTTTCTGCGCTTTGGCGCTCTTTATTGCCGCCTCGATCTGGGCAGTATCGTGCCCGTCTACGACAATGACATTCCAGCCGAAGCTTTCCCAGCGCTTGTCCACGGGCTCGACTTTGTTGATATCGGCGGTGTTTCCGTCTATCTGCATGCCGTTGTTGTCGGTAAAGACAATAAGGTTATACAGCTTCTTCTGGGCGGCAAACATGGCGGCTTCCCAAATCTGCCCTTCCTGGCTTTCGCCGTCGCCTATTATGGCGTAAATGTAAGCCCCGTCCTTATTGAGCTGGCTTCCGATTGCGGCGCCTACCGCGCAGCTCATGCCCTGCCCGAGGCTTCCCGTAGTCATATCGATACCGGTAGTGAGGTTCATATCGCAATGGCTGGGAAGTTTTGTGCCGCCTTGGTTGAGGGTAAGAAGCTCGGACTTGTCGAAATATCCTCTGTTTGCTAGCGTGGCGTATACCGCGGGCCCCGCGTGCCCTTTAGAAACTATTAGCCTGTCGCGGCCGGGCATTCGGGGGTTTTGGGGGTCGATATTCATTTCCTTGAAGTACAAAACAGCAAGGATTTCTACCAGCGAAAGGCAGCCGCCTATATGCCCTACGCCTATGGAAGCTATACATTTTACGATATCCTCCCGGATATCTTTACATATTTCTGTTAGGTTCATATCACTCTCCAAATAATACCAAAAATGTATTCAATTTAGCCTAACACTTTAATATATTTTTGTCAATATACTTTGACATTATAAGGTGCACGATACGCAACAATTACAAAGATTGTCTATAAAAAACCCGCAATAGGCGCGGCTATTTGCTATTCGCAAAAACATTGATAAAATCTTCGTTAATTTTTGCCGATACGGCAATGATGCAACAAAAATCTCTTTTTTTTCGGATAACATCCGGGGTACTAAAAAAGGCCGCTTGGCGAGCGGCCTTTTTTGTTTGAGGTGATCGGAGTTATCCGATATCTTTTAGCATATTGTGGTACATGCCCATCCAGAAAGGCAGGGTGTATGTTGTGGCGCCTTCCATATGGTTGGGGTTGTAGTTGCCGTGCAGGTCGTAGGTCGGGCCGTTGTACTTATGCAGAGATCTTTCGTCGGGTGCTGCGACCGCCCATTTGAGTTTGGCTGCCGGCCCGAGAAGATTGATATAAGCCATGGCGCCGCTCATGTCTAGCTTACCGTCTGCGCAATCGTAAGAGAGGGGATAGCCGTCATTTATGCCGATACCCTTAAGGTTAATTTCGGCGATGTCGTCGCGAAGCTGGCTGGATGCGGAAAGCTTCCTGAGGTCTATGGGATGGCGGGAAAGCGACCACGCCGCCGTTTCGAGAACATTGTTGCCGTAGGCGTCCTTTACTTCCTGTCCGGGATAGGCAAGCTGGTAGATGTAATACCACAGCGGGTTCTCGCTGTATTTTATGGATATCCACCATTGGTCTATCGCCGAGCGATAGTAATTCAGGAGCTCGGCGTTGTCTTCGGTCTGGAAGAGGATGTAGAATGCAAGCATCGCCATCTCCTCGTCCGAATAGTTGAGGAACAGCCTTGTTAACATTTCGGCTAAGGGCGAGCCGAACTTAAGCTGCGATTTTACGGAGTTTATGAATTTTGGGTTGTCGATGAAATTGGAGAACTCTCTTTCGACTGTAAGCTGCAGCACCATATAACATTGCTGTGCGTATTGCGCCATAATCTTTGCGTACTCGTAAGCGGGGTCTAAAGCCGCCATCATGTACTCGTTATTCCACTTTTCGTATCCCGTAACATAATGGGCGACCTTAAACAAGCTTAGCGCGACCGCCGCGGTGAGGGGTGCGCCGCCGAGCTGCGAGCTGTTGTAGAAGAACGCCCTGTTGAACTTGCTCCAGGTGCCGGGCTGCCCGCTGCCGTCCACCATCATATAGCTGTTGTCGGTGATGTGCTGGGCAAGCCTGTCCATAGTCGAAGCGATTATCTCCTTGATTTCGGGGTCTTCGGAGCCGATGATGTCGAAAGCTATCTTGTACAGGAAAAGGTGCCCTATCAGCTCGTCCGAGCTGGTGTCACCTTTATAGACGATATCGTCAATCTTGTAGCCTTCGCCGATAAGGTCGTTCCACAGCCTTTGCGGAATGGTGCCCGAGGCGTCTACCACGACGCCCCTGAGGTTCTCGCCGTTTAGGTAGTATCCTAATTGGTTTTCGGTCTTTGTCGAAACGCCGGTCGCCGTGCCGTCGCCGTTGAACGACCAGTAAATATAGCCGTCCACGGGGTTGTTCTCTTCGCGGAAGGAGTAGGTTCTCGAAACATAGCCCTCGAGGTTGCGGGTGCGCTTGGCAAACTGCTCCTCTACCGCCCTGGGGTCTGCCCAATCGCTCTCGGTAAAGGGCTTAAGGTAATTTTCCTGCAGGAAGTAGGAGCTTTCGCCCGTTTGCATATATTTGTTGTAGGCGTACTCGAACGCCGCCGCCGGGCTGACATCGGGTATATTCAACGAATAATCGCCGCCCTCTTTGAGCGCCACTTCGGAAAGATACCTGCCGTTGGCGGGGTCGTACATAGCGTTGGGCTGATACCTTATATAAGCGTCAACCGTGCCCTGTCTCATTGTAATATTGGAAAGAAGGAGGACAGCCTCGGTGGAGATGTATGCGCTTCTTCTTGCCGCCTCTTTCTGCTCGTCGGTAGCGACCGAGGAGTTTTTAAGCACACTGTAGCGCATAAGCTCGCCCGCGGCGTACATCGATGTCCAAAGGCCGTCATTGTCGGTTTCGCGGGGCTTCCACTCGCCGTTTATGTACGCTGCCTCGGAGACCATGCCGCGGCGCTGCACATAGGTTTCGGTGGCCTCGCTCATCATTATGGCCTTCTCGATGCCGCTCATCCTTACCATCTGTATGTGCGTGACGCCCTCTTCCATTATAGTCCAGATGCCGTTTTCGCCGTCGGCGGCAATGGCAAGCACGGGGGCGTCCTTTTTATAAAGGTACCTGTCGCCCATAAACCTTTGGTATATATCGCGGGAATTAGTGGCGTTTTGGTCATACCTCAAGACGCCGTAGGGCTTTATCGTCCAGACAGCGTTATCTGCCGTTACCGCCCTCTGATACTGCGTATAATCGGTTATTCCGGCGACAAAATCGGGGATATCCTCGTGCTCGTGATCATAATATGATACAAGTTTTTGATAGTTGTCGCCCAGGGTTACCGCCTCGCCCTGATAATTTACAATCTTCGCGGGGGTGCCTTTGCTCTTGGACTGCTTTACAATCTTAAGCTTGACGGTGGCCTTTTCGCCCAAAGAGTTTTTGGCCTTTACCCAAGCCGTGCCCGGCTTGAGCGCCGTCACTCGCCCCCAGACATCGACGGTGGCTTTGCTCTTGGGGGATACGCTCCACTCCAGCCTGCGGTCTGTTACCGTGTCGGCAAAAGCATAGTCCACCGAGCGCGAATCGCCCACCTCTAGCTCCCACTTTTCAGGTACGATAAGCCTGAAGTTGCCCGTATCCGCGTTGCAGCCGAAAAGCGCGAACGCCGAAATAAACATTACGGAAATCAATAAAGCTACACAAACAATTCTCTTCCTCATAATACCTACCTAAAAAATTTTATTATAGGCACAAAAAAATCAGTATCTCCGATTAAGAAATATTATAACATCAAAGCAAAAATGTTTCAATACGGTAATTTGGGATACGACCGTTAAAGTTCGCTGTTGACATACCCAGCTTTGGGTATTAATATATATTTGATTAATTTTTGGAGGATAGAGATGAGAAAACGGATTTTAATTCTCCTTTTGCTTGCGGCGCTGATCCTGCCCACCGTGCTTGCGGGCTGCGCCCGGAAGGAAAAAATTCATATCGTCTTCCTCGGCGACAGCATAGCCGAGGGCATCGCCGGTATGAGGCCGGTATCCGAGCGCGAAAGGGACGCCTACTACGGCGTGCTTGGCATACGCAATGGGTACGACTTCAAAAACCGCGCCATAAGCGGCTCGCGCTCACGCGACCTGTTGAGGCGCCTTAAAGAGGAAGACAAGGGAATAAGGATGGCGCAGACGCTTGTAAGGACAGCGGATATCGTGCATGTGTCGATTCTCGGCAACGACCTTCTTCTTGCCGACATCGGAAGGCTTATTACCTCGACCGCGGCGGGCGATTATACCTACATAAACGAAATTGTGGCGACCGCCGCCACCAACATAGCGGGTATTGTCGAAACCATAAAGGATTACAATCCCGACGCCCTTTTCATTATCCAGCTTGTGTATAACCCCATTTTTGAAAACTCGACCTTAATTACGGCAAAGGCGCGCGCCGACCTCGAGGAACTAGGCGTATATCCCGAGGGTTACAGAAGGCTTGCAGACGAGCTCGTCAGCATGGTAAACAAAGTTGTGTACGATTACCTCGACGAGCATCCCGGGGCGTTCTACATCGTAGATATGCAGAAGGAATATAACCGCATCCTCGCCGAGAACCCCGAGCGCGGCAAGGCTATGATATTTGTAGACGACGCCCATCCCTCCAGCGAAGGGCACGCCGTTATGGCCGACATGAACCAGAAGATTCTTGAGGCCACGGGATACGCCAATCCCAAGACGGCGCTCAAAAACTACAAGAAGATGCGCATAGAGCAGCTCAACAGGCTTTACAGCGAAACAGTAAATGTCAAATCGGTCAAGAAGCAAATCAACAAAGCCAAATCCTGCGAGGAAGTGACCGAAATTTACTACGCCGCCATAAAAGACAAAATGCCCGATTATTATTAATAGGATAAGGAGAGAAAGCCATGAAAAAAGCAAAAAGATATATATCGTTGATCCTTATTGCGGTACTTGCCCTCTCCTGCCTTGCGGCGCTTGCGGCATGCGACAAAAAAGATGACGGCCACAGACTGGTAGAGCAGGAAACCATATATTACATTAACACCAAAGACAGCAAGGTAAAGAATTTCCCCTTGGGCGTGGCATTGGACAAGAACAACAGCATGCTCATTTTAAGGCCGGACGGCACCGCCACCTTCAGGCTGCAGACAATTAAAGGCCTCAGGGCGGCCCTTGAACTCTTTAACTTAGATGTCGAGGGTACCGACCTCAGCATAATACTCAATATGCTTTACGAGTACCTGCCCGGGCTGGACTTTACAGACCTCAGCAAGACTCTTGAGGTATTTGAGGGCGGGCTGAAAATAAAGCTTCTGGGCATCGATCCCGCCAACGAAGAGCTTCAGGCGATGTTCACCTACATAGCCGAGACGGGCACCCTTCCCGCCCAGCTTATAATACCCGACGGCTTCGGGCTGGAGATTAACACCACCTACTACATAAAGGATGTCAAGTCCGGGTACAGCGGCATTACCTATACGGGAATCTATATGGGCAACAGCCACGAGGACGGCGAGCCCTTCCTTATGTTCGACCTTACAACCGACGAAAAAGGGCAACCCCTCGTTATAATGGATTATGAGATTATAAACCTCTATATCCTCGCGAGCCCCAGAGCGGCGGAATAAGCAAGAACCTTACAAACAACGCGGGCTGCCCTCAAACGGCAGCCCTTAATTTTGCCGAAAAATATGCCCCGCTTCTAAAGCGGGGCAATCAAATTATAACCGAAAGGAAATGGGCTTATCTGCCCGTAACCACTATCTTAGATACCTCGATGGCGGTTTCCACCCATTGCGTGCCGTTGCCGTCGGTGTGCAGGGTTGCGAACAGGAAAGGATAGCCGTCCTCGGCGACATTGTTTACGCCCATATATATATTGGTGAAATTGCCGTTTCTTTCGATGTAGTAATAGCCCTTAAGCTCGACCGAGAAATCCTGGGGAATCATAAAGCCCTTGGGGATTATAAGGTTGGCCGCCAGCGAGTCAGTAAGGGCTTTAATATATTTGTTTTCAAAATCCAGATTGATGTTTATGCCCACGCTCTTTACAAGCTCGACGATTTTTGGAAGGTCGCTCAAGTCGAAACCGGGGAAGAGGTTATTTATATACACCTCTATGCCCGTGTCGAAGTTTCCGCCCTTGCCCAGAGCGCCGCTTATGTCCAAACCGTTGCCTATTATGGCTGCAAGGCCTACATTGGCAAGGAAGAGCGTCGATTTGTCGGGCACGAGCTTAAGGCTGAAGGTGCCGTCGGCGTTGAAGTAAAAGCCCGACTGCTCTTTGTCGAACAGGCTGCTGTCGCCGCCGTCGCCCCCGCCGATAAGGCTGGCGATGTTAAGTTCTTTGCCGTCAAGTTTTATCGATTCGAGCTTGAATACGGTATCGTCCTTAAATATCTCGCCTTTTTTGGGCGTAACCTCTTTTCCCGCGTAAATCGGGGTAATCCCTCTTACCGCCTTGAAATACGCCTCCGACACATCGGTAAAGCTCTTTGCTCTCCTTACGGCTTTTGACGCCGCTTTAACATCAACTTCGGTATCGGCAAAGAGCCTCTCTAATTGCTCGTTTCTAATTTTCTTATACTGCCTGAGGGCGGGCCTTTTCCTGGCAAGCCCTAAGGATATCAGCTTGTCCTGTATCAGGCTTGCCATAACGGCGTGCCCTTCGTTAGAGGGGTGCAGCCAGTCGTCGTATATGAGGGCTACGCCTTCGTCGTAGTTTTCTTTATACTTGTTGTCGAAAGCCGTATAGGCGTCTATAACCTCGAAAGCGTCGGGGTGCTTGTCAAGGTAATCGTATATAACGCTGTTTAGCCTGTTGAGAAGGTAGGTGCCCACGGTGCGGATTCGGGAGGCGTCGCCGTTAAGGGCGTCAAGCAGCCTTTGCTTCCTCGCGGGGGTAAGTAGGGTTGTCGCGGCGTCAAGAGGGTTGTAAACGGTGTTCACCATCAGAACGGCGTCGGGGTTTAACTCCTTAACCTTTTCTATGCACAGCGTGAAGTATTGGGTGGCGCGGTCTATCATCCTGTCGATATTGTCATATTCTTCTCTCGCAGCCTCGTAAGCCGTCTGCCCGATGTCGCCGCCCAGAAGGTCGTTGCCCAAAATTGAGATATGTATTATGTCTGCTTCCGAAATCCAGTATCTGCGGATTTTGTCGCGGGTCGAGTCCCCCACAAGGCGGTTGTACATCCATACCGTGGTATCGCCCGAAACCGAGCAGTTAACATAGCGGTAATTGTTAACCCGGCCCACTATGGCGTAATAGCAGTAACTGTCCCTCTCCGAAAAGGGCGAGGGGCCAAGTATGCCCTCGGCAATGCTGTCGCCCAGATACACAATGGTTTTATCGTAGCCCTTGCCCGAGCAAGCCGCGGCAGCGGCGGCAACCGACGCAAGCATGACGATGCAAAGCACTCCGCAAACAATCTTTCTTACCGATTTTTTCATAGAACCCTCCGCGTTCAATAATATACGGGTAAAAAACAATTTGTTATCGAATATTCTACCTTAAAATTCGATTTAAGTAAATACGCGCCGCGCAAAAAGAGTTAAATCGGCCCCAATTATTTCCGTTTTTTATACGCGTGGCCGAAATTTAATTGGTGTTTTGGGATTGCCATACGCGTTATGATAATGTATAATTGTTTATTGTATACGATCCGCCTTTACCTTTTATAATAAAGGCTTTCGCAAAAGCAATTCCAAGGAGCAACAATGATTATCACCGAACTTCTCGAAAGAAACGCGGCTTCCTTCCCCAATGATGTGGCTTTGGTCGAGCTTAACCCCCAGGAGGACATCAAAAAGCCGGTGACATGGAAGGATTTCGAGCTTGTGCCCAGCATCCGCAACCACAAGCGCCGCAAGGAAATCAGCTGGAAAATTTTCAACCAAAAGGCCAACAGGTTCGCAAACCTTCTTACCAATCTCGGCGTAAAGAAGGGCGACCGTGTTGCCATCCTGCTTATGAACTGCCTCGAATGGCTGCCCATTTATTTCGGAATATTAAAAACCGGCGCCCTCGCCGTGCCGCTCAATTATAGATATACATCCGAAGAAATCGAATATTGCTTCAACTTCTCGGACGCCTCGGTTCTCGTGTTCGGCACCGAGTTTATAAGCCGTGTCGAACCGCTCGTGGGCATGGGCAAGCTTCCCAAACTAAGAAACCTTCTGTATGTGGGCGAGGATTGCCCGACCTTTGCCGACAGCTATTTCTTCCTCACCGCAGACTGCTCTACAAAATATATAACCGCAGACCTTACCCCCGACGACGACGCAGCCATATATTACAGCTCGGGCACGACGGGGCTTCCCAAGGCCATACTTCACACCCACAAGAGCCTCATGTGCGCCTGCCTCACCGAATACCACAACCACGGGCAGACCAAAGAAGACAGCTTCCTTTGCATACCCCCGCTTTACCACACGGGCGCCAAAATGCACTGGTTCGGCTCGCTGTATGTCGGCGGCAAGGGCGTGATACTTCGCGGCGTAAAGCCCAAATGGATACTCGAAGCCGTGTCCGAAGAGCAAATCACCATCGTGTGGCTTCTCGTGCCGTGGGCGCAGGACATTCTTGACGCGATCGACAGCGGCGAAATCAACCTCGACGACTACAAACTGGACCAATGGCGGCTTATGCACATAGGCGCGCAGCCCGTGCCCCCCTCGCTTATCCGCAGATGGCTGGAGAAATTCCCCAACCACCTCTACGACACCAACTACGGCCTTTCGGAATCGACGGGCCCCGGGTGCGTAAACCTCGGGCTCGGAAACATCCACAAGGTCGGCGCAATCGGGCGCGCAGGCTGGGGCTGGCAAACCAAAATCGTCGACGAAAACTTTAACGAAGTACCCCGCGGCGGCGTGGGAGAGCTTGCCGTAAAGGGCGACGGCGTGATGAAGTGTTATTACAAAGACGAAGCCGCTACCAAAGCCGTGCTTCGCGAGGGCGGCTGGCTTCTCACGGGCGATATGGCTATGGAGGACGAAGACGGCTTTATCTACCTTGTGGACCGCAAAAAGGATGTCATCATTACGGGCGGCGAAAACATCTACCCCGTGCAGATAGAGGATTATTTGCGCTCGCACGGCGACATTAAGGATGTCGCGGTAATAGGCGCTCCCCACAAGAGGCTCGGCGAAATCGTGCTTGCCATAGTGGAACTTAAGGAAGGCAGGAATACCACCGAAGAAGAGCTTATGGAGTTCTGCGCCAAGGCGCTGCCCCGCTATAAGCAGCCCAAGAGAATCATATTTGATAAAGTCCCCCGAAACCCGACGGGCAAAATCGAAAAGCCCGCCCTGCGCAAAAAATACTGCGGCGAAAAAACCCTCATCGAGCTCCAACTCGAAGAATAACCTTATAGTAAGGTTGGCCGCGTATCCATAAAAATAAATCTCAAGGCGGAAGGAAGTATGAAGTTAAAACTGAACAAGCAAGAAAAGTCATGGGTCCTGTACGATGTGGGCAACTCGGCGTTTGTTATGATGATTTGCTCGCTGCTGCCCATCTACTACAACACCTTAGCCAAGGCACAGGGGATGTCGGACACCCAGATCACCTCGATATTCGGCACCCTGCTCTCGCTCTCGGCGCTCGCCATCGCACTCGTTAACCCCATACTCGGCGCCATAGCCGACAACAAGGGCATGAAAAAGAAGATGTTTCTCATCTTCATGTGCATAGGCGTGGCGTGCTGCTTCCTGCTGGGCATAGACGACAGCATCCCCTATCTGGCCGCCGTCGTCATACTCTCCCGCTTGGCAATGACAAGTTCGGTTGTCTTTTATGACTCGATGCTTGTGGATGTCACCAGCGAAGACCGTATGGACGCCGTTTCCTCAAGAGGCTTCGCCTACGGGTATATCGGAAGCTGCATTCCCTTTACCGTCTGCCTCGGCCTTTATGCTTTAGCTACAATGCCTAAGGAAAACCCCATACTTCCCATCGGCGAAGGCACTTCCATAGTAATAGGTATGGCGATAACGGGCGTCTGGTGGTTTGCGATGTCGATGCCGCTTGTAAAAAACTACAAGCAGGTTTACGGCGTAGAGCCGCAAAAGAACCAAGTTCTGGACGCCTTCCGCAAGCTGGGCTCCACCTTCAAAAACCTTCGCCACTACAAGTCGGCTTTCCTTTTTGTGTTCGCCTTCTTCTTCTACATAAACGGCGTAAGCACCATAATCGGTATGAGCGTTGTCTACGCCCAGCAGGTTTTGGGCGATATAAACGCCATCTATCTTGTTATCGCCCTCCTTATGACGCAGGTTGTGGCGTGGCCCTTCGCCATCCTCAACGGCAAGCTTGCCGACAAATACAGCCCCCGCATCCTCATACTTGTTAGCATTGTGGGCTACATAGCCATTACGGTATACGGCGCGTTTATGAGCCAGATTTACCAGTTCTTTATTCTTGCCTTCTTTGTCGGGCTGTTCCAGGGCGGTATACAAGCGCTTTCCCGCTCCTACTTTGCCAAGCTTGTGCCCAAAGAAAAGAATAACGAGTTCTTCGGCGTGTACGACATCTGCGGCAAGGGTGCTGCGGTACTCGGCCCCGCCCTCATGGCGGCTGCGACCGAAATCTTCGGCAGCCCTCGCTGGGGCGTATCCTCGCTGATACTCTTCTTCATTATCGGCGGAATAATCCTCTTCTTCCTGCCCAAGAACAAAGCCGATATCCCCAACAACAAGCTTAAAGAGCTTGAGCCTGCGGAAGAAGTTGCCGAAGCCCAGGCTGCCGAAGCGGCAGAATAAATTAAAATCGAAAAAACTAAGAGCGCCCGCTAAAGGCGCTCTTTTTTATGTCAAACCGTTGTTTTCTTATATTAAATTTCCCGCCCGGGCTTAATTAACGCCTTTACTATTTCGCCCACAAATATCTTGTGGTAATCGTTTTCGTAAAAGCCCTCTGTTTCGGGGTCGAGGAAATTTGCGTTATCCAGCACGCTGTGGTATATCTTTTTGCAGATAAACACCATTTCGGCTTCCTCAAAGTACACCGTGCCGTCGGCGAATACGGGGGTGAGCCCCGCCGCCTTTGTCTTGTCCACATCCCTGCCCGACATATTTCCGCCAACCTTGTGAACCTTTTTGTCCTTGCCGAAGAAGCACAAGGCAAAGTACGGCTCGCTCTCTACAAATCCCAGAGTGTAGCGGGTGGGCCTTATATAAACGGTGGCGACATTCTTATTCCAGAGTACGCCGAGTCCGCCCCAGCCTGCCGTCATGAAGTTGTGCTTTTCTTCATTGCCCGCGCAAATAAGCATCCACTCGTCGCCTATAAGCGTAAAGGGGTTATACGGTAGTTTCTTTATGTCTGTTTCTTTGAACATAATAATTCTCCTTACCTTTATATTTTAAGCGTCGTAAATTACGGCGAGCTCGCCGTCTTTAACCGTGATACTTACCTCTTTACCCGTGAACTCGTTGCTAACCCCTATGGGAAAGAGGTTGTCCATATTGTACTCATTCAAAGGATATTTTAACCCCTTTAGCGTTACGCCGAAGGACATTTCCCTTAGCGAAAACACCGAAACCCTGCCGCTGTCGCGGGCGGGAAGGGTAAGGGTGGAGTTTTTGATAACGGTTATATTCTGCCCCTTGCCGACAATCGTGCCTTTGCAGCCTTTGTTTGCAAGCATATTGAGAAGCTGGATGTTTGCAATGGTATGCTCTAGCTTTCCTCCGCTCGCCCCGAAAAACATAAACCGGGTATAGCCCTTCCCGAGCCCTATCTGCGCCGCTTTGTAAAGGTCGGTTTCGTCCTTTTCTACTTTAAGCTTTACCACGCAGGGGTGGTCGGGCTCTTTGCCCAAAGAATCGAAGTCGCCCACGACTATATCCGCCTTAATCCCCGCTTTCGCGAGGTGGGCATAGCCGCCGTCGGCGGCAATCACAAGGTCGTTTTCCGAAGGCGAAAAGTCAATACTATCCGCCTCAGCCGCCCCAACTATATAGCAAATACCTTTACGCGGCATAGCTTCCCGAAATCAGTTGCCTGAAAACGCTCGCCACATTTGTGTTGTCTATTCTTCTCGGCAGGTTGACTACATGCGAGGTGGCGAAATACCTTACATCCTTGCCGGTATGCCCGCCCGAGTGGTACAGCGAATTCTTAATGGCGTCGCCCGTTTCGCCGTTATATCTTAAGTCGCCCGTTTCGTGGTCGGCGGTTACCAACACATAGGTATCCACGGAGGCTTCGTCCATAACGGCGTTAACCGCTTCGTCGAAGGCCTTAAGCTGCTCGACCATACCCTTTATGTCGTTGGAGTGGCTTCTCTTGTCTATATGGGCGCCCTCTATCATGAGGAAATAGCCGTTATCGCTCTTGGACTCGAGGAAATTGATGGCAAACCTGACGATATCTTTAAGCTCGGGCTGCTCGTTGGTGCCGTTTGAGGTGGATATTTTGCTGAACACGGCAAAAATCTTGTCCGAGCTGTAGCTCAAATCGTCAAACTCGTTTACATAGTCGTAGCCCGCCGCCCGGATGTCATACTCGTAGGAGGCGTAATTGGATAGGTCGGTCGCGCCTATAAAGAGGTCGAAGCCGCTCTCTAACTGGGACTTGGTTATCCTGTCCGACTCGCCACGGAACTGCGCGTGCGCCGAAAAGCTGGCGGGGGTTGCGCCGTAAAGGGCTTCGGTGGTTATGATTCCAACGCTTTTTCCGTGCTTTTTGGCTAACTCGCCCATCGTTTCCAGGTTTTTGCCGCCGTCCATTGCCACGCCGCCGTTTTGAATCTTTACTCCCGTCGAAAGGGCGGTCGCGGCGGCCGCGCTGTCTGTTACCCCCGTTTTGGAGAAGGTTGTAACCATGCCGTTATAAGACATCGTTTCCATAAAAAGTGTGTCCATGCCGAAATATCCCTTAGTCGCCTCGAGGTGCAAGGGGCCCATGCCGTCGCCTATCATAAGGATGGTATTCTTTACCTCGGCGCCCTCGGCGAGTTCGACTTTTATGGACTCTATGTAAGAGGCCCTTATGCGGTAGATATAATTGGTACCGCCCACGAAGACGGCGACGCCGATCGTAAATATCAGCGCCAGGGCTATAAGTATTATTCCCGCAAATTTAAGTTTTTTTGCCACACCCGATTTCATTAAGATATCCTCCCGATTGCCGCGAACGCGTTGGCGGCAGAAATTTTTACGCTTTCAAGCTCGTTTTTGGTGTTTTGCTCTATCATACCGTACTCTACCCCGTACTTTGCCGCCTTAAACAGTATATAGGAAAAGTCGAGGTTGCCTCGCCCTATCTCGGTATCGGTGGGGCGAAGCCCGAGCAGGCTGAGCTTCAGCTTATAATCCCTTATATGCATAATGCGCACCCTGTCGGTAAGCCTCATAATGAGGCCTACGGGATCTATCCCGCCGCGGGCAAGCCAATATGTATCCAGCACAAAACCGCCGCCGAAGTTTTCGGCCATTATTTCCAAAATGGTCTTGTCGCCCAGGCGCAGGCACTCGTAATGGTGATGGTGGTGGGCTACAAACAAGCCGTTAGCCTCCATTTTGAGGCGGTACTTTTCGAGGCTTTCGCAATACGCGACAACGCCCTTTTCTCCGTCTTTTAAGCACCTCAGATCCATGAGGCTGTTCGTTATATTGTTTACATCCAAAGCCTTAAACGCTTTGTATACTGTGTCGAAGTCGGACTCGACCCTTTTCTGCCTTATCTGGCAGGACACCGCCTCGATGCCGTACTTATCGAGAATCTCTTTCATTCTCAAGGAGTTTGTTTCGTCAAATGGGAATTTCAGGTAATCTGCCGCTATTTCCAGATATTTTATACCCGCTTCGGACACTTCCGCCATAGCCTTGTCGAAGCCTTCAAGCGTTTTTATCGACTTTCTTATGGTATAAGTCTGTAAACCGATTTTCATTTCTCCACCAAACCTATTTAATTTTTTAATTTTAGCATATATATGGCGCTTTGGCAATACCCGCCAAAAAATTGCGGCGGCCTTAGTAAGTCAAATGTATGCTTGGCCGGATTTTGTATATTTTTGTCGAAAATCGCGGGAGGACAAGGCTCTTTTTTCGCATAATGATAATTTTCTTTTGCCGCAATTCGTTTTACAAAGCAAAAATTATATACTATAATTAAACAGGGACTCATAATTATGGCAGGAGAAATGATATGTCTATAATGCTCAACGAGTTTTTGACGGCTCCCGATGTCGTCAGAGAGGTAGTGGCCAATAATAAGCAGATTATAGCGGCTATCGCCAAAGAATTCAAAAGCCGTGGTATTACGAATATCACAACGGTTGCCAGAGGCACAAGCGATAACGCGGCCACCTATTTCAAATATCTCGTAGAGGTTATAGGCGGCATAATGGTTTCCAAGTTCAGCCCCTCCATTACGACGATATACGGCTCCAAGGTAAACCTGAGCAACAATATGCTTCTTGCCATCTCCCAAAGCGGTATGTCCACCGACACGCTTATGGTAGCCGAGAGCGCCAAAGAAACAGGCGCGCTTACCGTGGCCGTAACCAACAATCCCGATTCCCCCCTCGCCAAAATTTGCGACTTTCATATTTATCTAAGAGCGGGCGAAGAGCGCAGCGTTGCCGCAACCAAAACCTTCATTGCCGAGCTTACCGCGATGTACCTGCTTGCCAACGCCTTAAGCCCCTCCCCGGCAAAGATGAATGTAAGCGAACTCCCTCCCATGCTGGACAAATTCATAAACGAAAACAAAGAGGAGCTTCGCCTTTTCGCCGAAAAAACCAAGCATCTAAACAACTTCATCATACTTTCGAGAGGCATGCTCCAGAGCGTATCCAGCGAGCTTTCGCTCAAGATTATGGAAAGCTGCTACCGCTTCTCCCGCCCATTCTCGACCTGCGAATTTATGCACGGGCCCATAGCCCTCGTCGAAGAAGGCACGCAGATTATGATGCTAGCCCCCAGCTCCGAATTCTCTCAGGAATTTATAAATATGGCTACCAGGCTCTCCATTCTGGGCGCCCAAATAACCGCTTTTACCGATATTAAGGAAGTCGAAGACATCGCCCAGAACTCCTTCCGAATGCCCTTCTGCCGCGGTATGGAAACGCCCTTCCTTTACACCATAGCCGTAGAAATCTACGCCGCCTACCTCGCCGAAACCTTGGGCATCAACCCCGACTCGCCGAGAAACATGAAAAAGATAACGATAACCAAGTAAACAAAAAGCCGGCTTTAAGCCGGCTTCATTATTGGATTTAGCGCGGCGGGTTTAATGCCCGCTTTTTTTATCTGTATTTTTCTATTCCCCTTATTCTCGAGAACAGAAGCACCATGGGCACGGCGGCGGCGATGGCTACGGCGGGCTGGATTAGCGCAAACGGGACATTTGCGATTGCGGGAGCCCACCCGTAATAGAAGCCCTCAAACACAAGGTATCCGCCTACCATAAACAGCCCCGCGAATATGTAGCCAGTCACAAGGCGGTATACATCCGTCTTTTTATACACGATAACGCCCGCAATAAGCGCCATCAATGCTTTTACCACAAGGGTTACGGGCATATAAATCACATACCCCGCAAGCAGATCGGCAAACATACTGCCTATGCCCGCGGAGATAGCCGCGTACCTCGGTTTAAGGAAGTAGCAGGACACAAAAATTACTATGTCGCCGGCGTGAATATATCCCAAAGCGATGGGCACCTTCAGAAACGCCGTCGAAAGAAAGATCAGGCTTGCGAATATGCCCGTCTTAGCAATGTCTATCGCTTTAATGCTGCGGATCTTTGTTAAAACCGAACCGCCCTTGCCGCTCTTTTTTTCTCGTCGTGATTCCTTATCCATAATTTTTACCTCTTAAGCATGAGCCTCATATAGAATTTAACTATCCTGTGCATTTTTTCTACCGCTATCCTTTCGTTGTGCCCGTGTATCATCGAGCGCTCGTCTTTGGAAAGCGACATCGGCGAGAACCTGTATACCTTATCCGAAATAAGCGAGTAGTGCTTGGCGTCCGAACTCGCTATCATAAGGTAAGGCGACACCACCGTGCCCTGCCAGCATTCCCTTATGGTTTCGGCCAAAGCCTCGTAGCCTTCGCAGTCTGTTACGCTGGAGGGCGAGGGGTCTAGCTCCTCTGTCATATACAGCTCGATGGAGTCGTTATTTATTATTTTGCGCACACGCTCCACAACGCTTTCGCAGGTTTCGCCGGGTATTATACGGATGTTTGCAATAACCTCAGCCTCGGGCGGCAGCACATTCGCGGCATCGCTTCCCTTCATAGCCGTGAAGGCGTAAGTCGTGCGCAACAGAGCGTTAATCTCGCCGCCTATAAATTTGCCCAGAAGGGCAAGTAGGGGCTTGAAGCACCACAGGTTGGCAAATATAATCTTAAGCCCGAAATTCAAGTGCCTGCCTAAAGTGTCAAACATCTCTTTGGTATCGGGGGTCATCCTTGCCTTGGGGGTCTTGCCCTCTACCTTAACTATGGCTTTGGCAAGCTTGCCCACAATGGTGTGGGCGGGAGGCGTCGAGGCGTGCCCGCCGTCCGACTTCATCTTAAAGTGCAAATCCATTATGCCCTTTTCGGCGGTACCTATCAGGGCGCAAGGCTTTTTGAGCCCGGGTATGGCGTTTTCGACAACGGCTCCGCCCTCGTCCACGACAAGCCCTATTTCTATGTTGTTTTTCTTGAAATATTCTACTATCGAGGGGGTGCTGTTGCCCGTCACTTCCTCGTCGCCCGCGAACGAAAGGTATAAATCACGCTTGGGTATGTAACCCCCGCTAAGAAGGGCTTCCAGGGCTTCCAGGATACCGCAGAAGGTGCATTTGGTATCCAAAGTGCCTCTTCCCCAAATATATCCGTCCTCAATTGCGCCCGAGAACGGCGGCTTCTGCCAGGCTTCCTCCTGTGCGGGCACCACATCGTAATGCGCCATAAGAACGGTGCAGGGGCCGCGGCTTTGGCCTTTTAACTTATACAAAAGCCCTCTGTCGCCGTGCCTTGTAAGCTCGCACTTTTCGTGCACCAGAGGGTACATCGTCTTTACCCTCTCTATAAACCTCTCGAACTCGGCATTGTCCTCAAGCTCTTTTTCGTAATGCGATACCGTTTTGAACTTTATAAGCTCGCTCAGGTTTTGCTCCACCCTCTTTTTATCGAACGCCACCTTAACGGGCACGGGAACGCTTACCGCCTTAGGTTTGAAGGCAATCGCCCTGCCTATCACAACCCCGATAAACGCCAACAATAACAATCCCACTACTGCGGGAGCTATCCACCACATAGCCATCCTCCTTTTGTTTGGTAAAGGCCGGGCCTTTACAGATTTTCGTATATTTTAAGAGCGGTCTTTATGCCGTCCACTGCGGACGAAACTATTCCGCCCGAATACCCCGAGCCCTCTCCGCAGGGGTAAAGACCCTCGATTGAGCTGCAATGGTTTTCGTCCCTTAATATCCTTACGGGCGAGGCTCCCCCAGGACAATGCTTATCAGGCTGTCGTGGGTGCCTGTGTTCAGCTTACCGTCCGAATATGTGCCCGCGCCGCCTTCGCCGAACTGAATGTTACACGAGGGGTTAAGCACGCCTTTCACCTTCAGCTCGTTTACCGCTATGTCCCTGTTGTCTACATCGAAGCCGCGCTCCAATACAACGCACTTTACGCCCAATCGCGAGAGGGTGAGGGCGCAAAACAAGCCGGCGGGGCCGCTGCCCGCGACATATACCCTTTTGTCCGTCCTTTTGGGCGAAAGCCCGAGCTCGGATATCAGCCGTCTTGCGGGGGTGTAGATTTCGGCGTCTTTTATGTTATCTGTAACCTCGACGGCAACCGAGTACACCTTTTGGATGTTGGGCTTTCTGCGGGCGTCGATTGCTTCCCCTATTACCTTTATATTCTTTACTCCGCCGGGGTCGATACCCAGCTTGCGGGCCGCCGCGGCTAACATATCCTGCCGCGAATGGCTATACGGCAATCTTATTTCATTTATTCTATACATCATAAACGCTGTTACCCGCCAGAATGCCGCTCGCCCACGCCCACATGAGATTGAAGCCGCCGCAGTCGCCGTCCACATCCAAAGCCTCGCCAGCGGCAAACAGGCCCTTTCTGAGCCTCGACTCCATCGTGGATAGGTCGAAATCCTTAATCTCCAGCCCGCCGGACGCCACCTGCGCCAGCGAGAATGAGGATGGCCCTTTTACATCTATAACAAGATTTTTAGCCGCCCGCCCGAAGGATATTCTTTTATCGGCGGCATACCTCTTAATATTCTGGGCGATTTCCTTGTGGAAAAGCCCCTCGGCACCCATTTTGCCTTTTACAAACGCGTCAAGCTGGCCTTCGGTGTATTCCGGGGCGAAGTCAAGGCGGATGTTGAACCTTTGGTAGTCCCTTAGCCTTGCCAGCGCCGAGGAAAGCTCGAATATAACCGTACCCGAAACGCCGTTATCCTTAAAAAGGATTTCCTCTTTTGCCGATTTTACCTCTTTGCCGTCGGCTATAAGCGAGGCTTTAACCTCGGTGCGCACGCCCTTAAGCCCCCTGAGGCATGTTATATCGGTAAGGAGAGGCACCAAAGCGGGAACGGGAGGCTTGGCTTTATGCCCGAACGCTTCAAGAAGGCGCAGGCTGTCCCGCCCGCCGCCCGCGGGGCTTCCCGCGGCAAAAATTATGTTGCTCGCGTATATCCCGCCCTCGGAGGTTTGCAGTATAAACCTGCCTTCCTTTCCGCCTTCCTTTATTTTGGTTATGGGAGCGGAGCAAAGAACATCGGCATTGTATTCAGCCAGCCCGCCGCGCAGGGCGTTAAGCACGCTTGACGCCTGGTTGCTGTAAGGATAAAGCCTTCCGTCCTCTTCCCTTACCGCAAGCCCAAGGTCGGCGAAAAAAGCTAAAATACAAGAAAGAGGCACTTTGGCGAAAGTTGCCTCTACCTCGTCGGTATTGTATCTGTTTTTAATGGGGAGAGTGCTTGCAAGGTTGCATCTTCCGTTGCCGGTCGCGAGCAGCTTTTTGCCCACTCGCTCGGCGGCTTCTATGACGATAACCCTAAGGTTTCTTTTGGCCGCGGTTATCGCCGCGGCAAGCCCCGCAGCGCCTCCGCCCGCTATCGCTACATCGTACACCATCTATTATTTTGCGGCATGCTTAAGGAAAAACTCAAGCATTGCGTCGTTTGCGGCAATCGATTCGGGGTAGGTGGGGTACAGCACATTGCTTACATGCTCCAGCTTTGTAGTAGAGCCCTTTTTACGGGTGTAATGGAACTCGTATTTTACCCCTCTTTTTTCGCATTCTTTTGCGAAATCGATAACCTGCCGTTTGAGGAAATCGCCCTCGTTGCTTATTATAAATACGGGCGGGAACTTCTCCATCATATTGTTGCGCACGGTAAGGTGCTTAAGGTACACGCTGTTGCGGTAATCCTCGCCCAAAAATATCTTGTGGAAATACTTAAGAATGGGTATGCGGTCGTGCTTTGTAAACTTCTCGATGTCGGTCGCGGGGCAAATCATACCGAGAGCCTTAAACTTAAGAGAAGACCTCACGCCGCATTTTTTGGCAAACTCGCTGTCGACGATAGCCGCCGTAGCCGTAGCCGCGAGGTGCCCGCCCGCCGAGTCGCCCACGAGGAATACATTATTGAGGTCGCCGTAGAACTCTTTGGCGTTGGCCTCGACCCAGTTGAAAGCGGCAAATATATCCCTGAGGTTTTCGGGGAAGCTAACCTCCGGCAGCAGCCTGTAATTTATGTTCACGACCACAAAGCCCGCTTTGGCGAGGGTGAGGCAGAAGGGCTTATTTATCTCCTTATACCCGTATACCCAGGCGCCGCCGTGAATGTCGATAATTATGGGCAGCGGAGAGGTTGTGCCCTCAGGATAATAAACATCCAGAAGGTGCTGCTTGTGGCCGCCTTCCATATAAGGAATGTCGCAGAACTCTTTTACGCCCTCGACCTCTACCTTATACTTCAAAAGTCGCTTGCTGTCGTGTTTTCCCATAAGCTCGGGAATCTTTCTGATTATGTATTCGTTTAATCCCATATATTCCTCTTGTAAACTATTAACTAATTTTTGAAGGCTTCAATTAAAGGCAGCTTCTTTCCGCTCAAGAACCTCACCATAGCGCCGCCCGCCGTGCAGACATATCCGACTTTGCCGAGGTCTATGAATCTGGAAGCCGCGCTTACGGTATCGCCGCCGCCTATAACAGTGTAGGCCTTGGTTTCGGTAAAGGCTCTCCAGATTTCGCGGGTGCCGTATTCGAACAGCGGATTCTCGTATACGCCCGCGGGCCCGTTTACAAACACCGTGCCCGCCTTCTTAATGTAATCGCGGAAGATTTCCACCGTCTTGTGCCCGATATCCAAAAACATGGCGTCGTCTATGGGAAACTCGTCGGCGGATACCTCGATTCTCTTACCGTCCTTTTCGCAGGCGAAATCCACGGGAAGTATGTATCTGTCGCCGAATTTAGCCAGAAGCTCCTCCGCCTGCTTTACAAACACCATCAGGTCCCTGTCGGCAAGCCATTTTTCGTACGCCTTGCCTATCTTTTTGCCCTTAGCAATAAGCATAATAATGCCCGTAACGCCGCAGGCGAGAATATGGTCGGCGCTACCCTCGGCAAGCACCTTGTCCATCATCCCGAAGGCGTCCGAAATCTTTGCGCCGCCCAAGACAAAGGTTACCGGCCTTTGGGCGCCGTGCATAACCTTGTAAAGGGCTTCGTATTCCCTGAAGAATAACGGGCCTGCGTATGAGGGCATAAGCTTTTGGAAGCACACCATGCTTGGCGCGTTGCGGTGCGCGGCGGAAAACGCCTCGTTTACATAGATATCAAACAAGGGCGCCAGCCTTCTCACGAGCCAGGTGGATTTCATCTCCTCCGCCGTAAGCTTAACATCCTTTTCGAAGGTGCTTACTTCCTCGGTGAGATAGCGGAGATTGCCCAGAAGCACAGCTTCGCCTTCCTTAAGCTCTTTTACCTTCTGCACAGCCGCGTCGCCGCAGACATCGTCTATGTATTCGATGTTATAGCCCGAAAGCTCGCTCAGGCGCTTTGCGTGCGCCGCCAGCGGCATAAGGTTCTGGTAATCCAAAGTGTCGCCCTGATGGGCTATTATGGCAAGCTTAGCCCCGCCGTCCAATAGATACTTTACGGTGGGGGCGGTCTGCACAAGCCTGTTGTCGTTAACTATGTTTCCTTCTTTGTCTACGGGCGAGTTGATGTCGGGGCGGAAAAGTACCCTTTTGCCCCTTACATCGACGCCTATAATATTCTTTATGCCTTCCATTTCCCTATACCCAGATACTTATTGGTTTCGGCTGTAGCCTCGGCAGAGGTGGCCTGCATATTCATAACGGCGCGGATACCGTCTATCGTTTCGGGTATGGTGACGGCTTCCTGAGGGATATTTATGGCGTACATTATGCTGTCGCCGCTCTCGACTATGCTGTCCTCCCAAACTGCGATTTCGTACATGTCGCCGCGGGGGTTGCCCAAGTCGCGGGCGTAGCGGAAGAGCGAAGCGTTGCCCAAAAAGCCCTGCGCTATGCTAACTAAGCGGATGCGGGGGTGCTTGGAGAACGCCTCGAGCGCCATTTCTTTGGTAATCTTTTTGGGTCCCGTCGCAACGACGGTTATGATATGCCCGTGGGTTATGGGGGTATGTACAAGTATGCCAGTCGCCTCTACATGGGGCATAATCGTCATGAGGTCTACCGCCTGGTGCGAGGGGGCTTTGTCTATCTGCAAAGCGTTGGTAAGCCCTCTGTGATAGTCGCCGGGGTCGGCAACCCTTCTTATGATGGTTATGGCAACCCTGTTTAATCCGTAAGCCCTGTCCAGGCAATCCACGCTTCTTATAAGCCCCGTGGTGTTGCAGGAGGTAAGCTTAAGGAACTGCTTGCCCAAGCCCTTCTCGTAGTTTGCGTAGCCGTGGAAGAACACATCTGCCACGCTGTTTTTCTCGCCGCCCTGGAAGATGGCCTTTTTGCCCAGCTTTTCGTAAAGTTCTTTATTCTTTGCGCCGATGCCGCCGGGGGACGAATCCAGCACGACATCGCACTCTTTAATCATATCCTCGAAGGTGCCCGAAACCTCGATGCCCAAAGCGTCGAACTCGGCGCGCCTGTCGGGCGCGGCAAGGTACAGTTTGTATGGCATACCTTTTTCTTTAAGCGCCCTGATAGACAGGGTGGGGGCAACATCGGCAACGCCCACAAGCTCCATATCGCCCTGAAGGGCGACACCGTCAGCTAATCTTTGACCGATAACGCCGTAACCGGCTACTCCAACTTTAACCTTTGCCATAGTAAATCTCCCAAAAAAGTAGTTAATTCGATTTGTTGAAGCTTATCGAAATTTATCCGATTAGTGTTTGGGGTGATAAAGCCTGTCCAGAACGATGGCTATCGCGAGAATGAGGGCGTCGTTCGCGTAAGCGTCCACCGTATAGGTGTCGGCGATTTTAAGTATGGACTTGCTGATGGCGCCCGCGATGTTATCGTTCTCGTCCAGAATCTTAAAGTCCCACGCCAAGACATTACCCTTTATGGTGTAATCGCCGTAGTCGCTTGTAACCTTAAGCCTTTTTACGAAGAGGCGGAACTTGCCTTTAATCTTACCTACGAAATTGCCGTTGTTGTAGAGGTCGTAGCGGGGAAGCAGGCGGAAAAGCCTTTGCTTAATATAGAAAATCTCCTGTCCGCCGGGGCTGTATATCCAGAATTTTTTGCCTATCGTGAAGATTTTGCTCTTTACGGTGAAGCGCACATAGCCGCGATCGTCCTTGATATCAAAATGATCTGC
>Ga0209720_1000107_pt1 | contig 87147 bp, 87 predicted proteins | sample AD_JPNMR3_MetaG_FD_184426 | JGI IMG/M metagenome (GOLD analysis project Ga0209720, IMG submission 184426) | Active sludge microbial communities of municipal wastewater-treating anaerobic digesters from Japan - AD_JPNMR3_MetaG (SPAdes) (version 2) | ecosystem: Engineered > Bioreactor > Anaerobic... | reverse complement strand
CAGCCAAGACTATCCCGATGTCGAATTGAATCATATGTACGTTGATAACTGCGCCATGCAGCTAGTCCGTTGGCCAAGTCAATTTGACGTGGTTGTAACTGAAAATATGTTTGGTGATATTTTAACCGATCAAGCCTCAATGCTTGCCGGTTCGCTCGGAATGTTAGCTTCAGCCAGTCTCGGCGGTAATGTCGCTTTGTATGAACCGGCGCACGGGTCGGCTCCTGACATTGCCGGTCAAAATAAAGCCAATCCTTTGGCAACAATCCTCAGCGCCGCCATGATGCTTCGTTTCTCATTTGGACTTGAAACCGAAGCACAAGCCATTGAAGCAGCCGTAGCCAAGGTGTTAGCCGATGGTTACCGCACTCCCGATATAATGGCCGAAGGTATGAAACCGGTTGGAACTAAAGAAATGGGCGAAGTTGTAAGAAAAGCTGTTATTGAGCAATAATATTTTGAAGTCAAGGCTGTTGCAAAATTAAATTCTGTAACAGCTCTGACTTTTAATTAATCAAAGCACAAAAAGATGGAACATTTTCAAACCAATATCCGTCAAACAAGATGTAACAATAATTCAGATAGGGGCGAGGAAAAATGCGAATGAAAAAATATCTCAGTTTAACTCTGATCATTTGTGCGTTTTTGGTTTTCCTAACATCACCGATTAGCGCTCGGAGCGAACGGCGTGTACGCGATTTCGACAATAATCAATTACAGGTATATATTAAAGATGAAGGATTCCACGAGAAAAATATTGTTAAACCGCGGATTTATGTTAAAAATGTCGGAAAAAGGACGATTCATGGCTTTGACTTGTTTTATTATTTCACCGTCGAACGCGGTAAAACTCCTGTAGTTGATTCTTATTATCTCCCAAATGGCAGCGTCCGGATCGTCAATCAAGGCCGAGGCGACTATTACCTTCACTTCCATTTTAATGGTGTAAACATCGGCCCTGGAGAAGTCTTCCCCGGACGGGATGGATTTGTAGTAGGCTTACACTACTCTGACTGGTCAAAAATGAATAAAAACAATGACTACTCCAACCCTGGAAGCTCAAAATGGCAGGTTACTTATCGCGTAGACGTTAAGACTATCGAAGCTCCTCCAAGAAGAAACCGCTACTAAATAATGATTTTCTAAATCTCGTTAAAAAAGAAGGGCGTTGCTAAAATTGCAACGCCCGTTTTTTACTTGCCCAAATATTTAGACCAATAGATGAACGATTCTCTAATCCTTTAAACTAAAAAAGTACAATAAAAAGAAACTCTTTCTTTTAGGCGATTTAAAAAATTTTAGAGAACCTACTGGAAAATCTATAAAAACGGTTTTGTAACCGTCTCCTCCGCCATCTCCTCAAAAACCCGGCAAGCAACCATCCTACTATTAGCAATCCAAGTACAGATGTTGCAACCGGCAACGCTAAAATAATCAACCAAGCAATGACTAACCCCCATAAAAGCCTTTGAAGCAGACCAAATGACGAAAGACTAGTTTTAAATCTTCTTACATAGATCCGCCTGCCAAAACCATCTCTGGTAGACTGATACCAATCGTCCCGGTTCTGATTCTCTCCGTTATCAATCGTAATACCATCAAAGTTATCTCGTTCTTCCGGGGTTAAAATCTTAATATTGTCTGACCCGGAATTTCCACAATGGGGACAGCAGGCAGATTCATCATTATTAAAACTGTTATTACAAAACTTACAAATCATTAGCAATCTCCACTTAATTATTTAGTCTTTGGCAACTTCTTAATGATTATAACGAATTTTATCCCGGTTGGTTCCCGTCCATGCTAGTTAACAATTTTACTTCTCAATACTATAACATACATTAGAGTTATTATTCAATTAATAAATGAAAACCTAGACTATATTGACCATTATTTCAGTTCGTGGTATATTAATTTAGACAATATATTGTCTATCTAAGGTGATCTCTATGGATTCTGAACTCGAGCTAAAAGAATTATTTCTAATGCAACAGGTTTACTCAACTTTATTTTCGGTTTATAACAAAATGCAAACCGAAAGTTCAAAGCGTTTTTCGACACTTTCTTCCAGACAATATATGACTATATTAGCCATTCTTCATCTGCCCGAAAATGAAAGAACAATGAATAATGTCGCAAAAAAATTAGGTACAACAAAGCAAAATATTAGACAACTGATTACTACTCTGGAAAAAAAGCAATTGATCGAAATCCAATCAAGCAATAGGGATCGACGGGCGACTAACTTAGAGGTAACACCGGCTGGTATGAATGAGATGCTAAAGGCTGGTGAAATTGGTATTATGTTTTTAGCAGATCTATTTAATGAATTTTCAAGTGAAGAATTGCAACTATTATGGTATTTGCTCAAAAAGATGTACCGTTTCGATGGCAAGGAACATGATGGTTTTGAGCATGACCCCAATAGTGATATTTCAATTGATAAAACTGTGCAAGAAATACAAATCAAAACACTACAAACCTTTGTTAAAAAAAGAAAAGAATCCCGGAGGAATTCCGATGAGCAATGATATTAAGCAACCTAATATGCTACAACTGGTATTAATGCATTTATTTCCTGGCCTTCCTATACTGCTTGTTGCTCTTGTGTTGTCAAATCCTTATTGGGGCCCAGGTCTCCCTTTTATGGTATCAATCCATTTGGCAATTGCTTTTGGCCTTATCCCCACAGAACTTCTAATTTTATTTGTTATGGCAAGACAAAATGGTAGAAAGATAAAAGAAATGATTTTTTATACAAATAAAATATCCGTTTTCAATACTTTACTATGGGTAATTCCTCTATTCACCATTCTTGGAATCGCTTTTTCTACTGTGCCTGAAATTGAAAAACCCCTGTGGACTATGTTCGATTGGGTGCCTGACTGGTTTCGTATCAATGTAGATATAATAAAGCAGCAACCATCGTTAGTTTGGCCTACAGTTGCACTTGCTTTGACCTTAAACGGACTTTTGGGACCAATTGTTGAAGAGATCTATTTTAGAGGTTTCCTCTTACCACGCATGAATAAGTTAGGAAAATTGGCTCCCTTAATTAATGTAGTATTGTTTTCCCTGTATCATTTCTTTACACCATGGGAAAACATCACACGTATTTTAGGTACATTACCATATGTATATACAGTCTGGCACAAACAAAATTTGCAGATCGGAATAATAGTTCACTGCTTGGGCAACTTCACAGGGATTATCCTGACTGCAATTTTTTTATTAAGTTAATAAAATATATCAAGCCTTTTCATATACCACATCAAAGCTTTCATTCTGTCTGTAACATATACAGTCACCACTTAACTACAGTGATTAAGCCAGGACTCTTAACTTAATTAACAATTAGATACAACAGAATTTAAAAAGAATAAGAAAAGCCTATCAGAAGTTTTCTCTAATAGGCTTGGTTTCTCAGATATGGAGCCGACAATCGGATTCGAACCGATGACCTGCGCATTACAAGTGCGCTGCTCTACCAACTGAGCCATGTCGGCATTTTAAATAAAATATTGCTACAGCACTAAAGATAATACCATAGTTCTATTCTTTTTTCAAGTAGCTAAATTATAGTATAAATTGTCATTCACCCAATTTTTGACTGGCAACAACCCGAAATCCGCTTCCTTTCTCCCATTCCAGCACATTGCCAAAGACCTCGGCAAGCTTCCGTTCAAAACTTTTCGCACCTTGTTTTGTGGCTATCACCGCGCTAAACCAACCATTGGGTTTGAGAAACTGATACGCATAATCGACCATCGGATAAATAACCTGCTTCCCGGCTCGAATTGGCGGATTGGTAACAATAAAGTCAAATGAGATTCCCGCCACTGCGGAATAACCTTCACCCGACTTAATAACAACATTTTTGATCCCGTTTCTTTGGGCATTTTCCTTCGCCAGCTCCACCGCCCGTTCATTAACGTCACTCATATAAACGGTAGCCCCGGGTAAAACTTTTGCCAGCGTCAAACCGATCGGTCCATAACCACACCCCAAGTCAAATACCAGCTGCCATTGGGGGTCTATTTTAATTGATTCAATCAATAATTTGGTCCCGGTATCAATCCGCGATTTTGAAAAGACTCCGGCATCAGTCTTAAAAGTAAGTTCCACCCCACGCAGAATAGTTTGAATTTCTTTAAAATTGTGGGCTGAAGTAGGGGTTGACGAGTAATAATGCTCCGCCATTCGATCACTCTCCCAAAAAAATCGGAACATTTGTCTTAAATGTTCCGAGCTTTAATCATTCCAGAATATTTAGTTTGTCTTTTTTACAAAATAAAATCACTAAACTAAAGTTTATTTAGAATAAATTATAATGGACAAACAGTCTGGCTTCAGCAAAACATGATGCTAACAAAAACAGTAATCCATATAAAAATACTTCTTTTTGGTCGGTAGTAAATTGAATTGGCCAAAACTTACGTTCTTTTTTCCAATCGCCACTCAACCAACCCGAAGAAGAGATCCAGGTGAAGTGGGTTGTGGAGGCAATTAACAATAAATACGAGAACCAGATCCACAGACCATAACGGCCAAACAAGACCAACGATCCAGCCATTTTATCATCGCCGTACGGGAATACCACTGACTCTGTTCCAATCGCGATTCCCCACATTATTGTATAGAGTATAAAGTAGATTAGGCTTAGATTAATTTTACCCACTCTAAAGAAGTTCAGACAGAAAACAAACGGAATTACAAAGATCAGATGATTAATAAAGTATTTAACTGTCAACCAAAGGACATTACCCCAAGTATTGACCAGATCTGCTACTTTATGTTCTTTCCCAAATACCTTCCAAACCTTCTCACCAAACGATTTGGTCCCCCAGTTGCCAATTGTCTCTGAAATTTCTGTCTTGAAGACTTTTTGAACAATCATCGAATCAAATAATAAATTATTCTGTTTGATAACAAAGAAGAAGAGTGCCCAGGTAAGCAGAAACAGGATCAATCCAAATGCTACATATCCGCCTAATCTATAATAGACATCTTCATGAAATAACAATTTAATACCACCATTTTTTCCGACCCAGTAGCCAAAGATCGGTGGCAATACAATTAAAACTACTGCAAACAGATAGCCAATTACACCATTTGAATAACATGCAGTGATAATACTTAAAGTTACACCTAAAATCAACCCAATTATCCCACTGATTATATGCCATGGAATATTCTTTGCTTTGGTTGGTTGAACCCCATTCTTCTCCACTGACTTCAAAATTTTTCCCCCTTTAAAAATATAATTACATTTAATTAACGTAAAAATTAAAAAAAAGTTATCTCTAAAATTATTTTATTTCTAAATAAAGCTCTCAATTATTGAACAAAACTAGTTATTCGGCAAGAATCAAAAATTCCCTCCTCATCCCAGCAAAATGAATAATCATCCTAAATTTAACATCAATATTTTCATTTGGTCTCTTTAGGTTTCAGCAATTCCGTCTTCACTAGCTGTGAATAGAGAGTATCAGCCAAACCCAGTCCTTTAGCTGAAATACTTTTAGCAATCTCCTCTTGAAACATATCCTTAAAAAATTCGCCGCCAAACCCTTCGCCAAAAAAACTGGAAGTTTGAACAACTGACAGCATCTGTTTGATCAGGACCGTTTCAAATTCCCTGCAAGCCTGGAGTAACTTTTGTTCTTCAGGTGTTTGGGCAGCTGCAGGGGGAAGTCCTTTCTTGGAACTATTATAATTAATTATGTCACTATTGTAAACCTTATCAATCATTTTTAACACTCCCTGCTTTAAGATCAATCCGGATCAATTGAATTCCAAAACTCCGTATAATGCTCCGGCATCTCTGATCGCTACCAAAATTGCAATGATATCCTGTGGCGTACTCCCAACCATATTTAAAGCCCGTACAATTGTACCAATATTTGTTCCCGGCGGTAGTACAATGAGATTACCGGTTTGTTCACTTCGGCCATCAGTAAATGGCTGGGGTTGCGTCACTTCTGATTCATTACTGATACTGACGGTTATATTGCGGTGAGTTACAGCGACCGTTGCAATCTTCACTTTTTCACCAATCACTATTGTTCCGGTCCGTTCATTAACTAAAACTTTGGCAATTCCATCAGGGGTAATCGGAAGAGTCTCCACTTCTGCAACAAATGAAACCGGATCTTCACGGTAACTATAGGGTATTACCACTTCAACCATACTCATATCCACCGCCCGGGCAACACCCATTGCAATATTCTCATTAATCGTCCGGGCCAAACGGGAAACAGTTGTAAAATCAGGTTTATTTAAGATCCATCTTATTTTACCGTCAGTCTCAAACTGCATTGGGACGGCACGCTCAACAATTGCGCCCGCAGGGACAATCCCTACGGTTGTAATATTTTTTTGCCCCGCGGCCCCGCTCCCACCGGCAGTGTTACCACCTAAAAATACGGAGCCCTGAGCCACGGCATAAACTTTTCCATCTGCCCCGGTTAAAGGACTCTGCAATAGAATACCACCTTGTAAACTCTTGGCATCTCCCATTGATGCCACTTGAATATCAATCGTCTCACCAGGCTGCATGTAAGGTGGTAAAGTTGCTGTTAAAATAACTGCTGCCACATTTTTAACTTTGAGAGCACCCACATTAACCTGAATTCCCCATTTAGCCAAAGTATTCGCTACCAGCTGGGCATTGGCTTTTGAGGAATCGCCAGTACCATTAAGTCCGACCACCAAACCAACCCCATTCAGTTGGTTATTACGGACCCCTTGCAATCTGGCAATATCTTTAATTCTGGTTGTTAACATCGGCTGCGCTGCCAATGTTACAGATTGGGCACTGATTACTCCAACCAGAACCAGAATGATAAGGATTACCGATTTTTTTGGCCTCATCATCAACACCTCCGCTAAAACAGCCATTGGAAGAATTTAGTGAGGAGCCCTGGGTTTTGAGTTCTTCCGATAACTCCTTTACCCTCATACTCAATCACAGCATCCGCCACATAGGTTGAATACACCATATTTCCGGAAATATCTTCCGGACGGATCTTCCCTCTGATCGTTAAAACCTGATCTTCTTTATTAACCCGAATCACCTGACGTCCTTCAATAACCAGAATTCCCTCCGGAGTGATCTCGACCACCGAAACAGTTAATCGGGCGCTTAAACTGCCCCCTCTGGTCGTCGTCCCTTTACCTTTATACTCCGTATCCCAACTCGCTCCCAAGCTGGGTAAAAAGTCTAAAACTCCAGTTCCTTCACGAGCGTTAATTGACCCGCTTTTATCACTGGAGGACTCTGCTTTTTGACTTGCCGTAGCTTGCTCCACGATGATAATCGTAATCAAATCGCCAACCTTATAGGTTGACGGTTGTCTGGTATAAAGCGAAGTACTGTCATCATCCCAGAGCGAAGTAGCCAAAACGGTGTTCGCAGATAATGTTCCTGCTAACAATATTCCAATTAAAAAGGTAATAATCCGTAATCTTTTCATTGCAAGGTCACCTCCACTGTATTGACCCCGATCACCCGAGCTTTAAATGTTTTTTTACTTACCGGGTTGATGATTACAATCCGATCGTCCAACCAACCATCTTCATCCGCGATCCCGGTAATTTTAATCTCAAAGTTTTCAGCCACCAGCCTCACATTAACCTCATTACCACGCCAAACCAACGGCACCGGTTCGATTTGGTGCCGCGATAAGATTTGTTTTTCCAGTAAAACGGTTTTATTCCGCATTTGGAGAGGAAATTGGCCAATGTATTCTTTTCCGGTCTTCAATTCAAGCGTTACTGCTTCAAAATCTTCCTCCGTTAAAACACTCTTTAAATTGATTAAGCGTTTTGCCTGATAAACTTTGGCGATTACTTTGATGTTCGCGCTGACATTGATAATTTTAGGCGGTTCAGTACTACTCTGGATTGTTACTTTAAAAAGCGCCGTACCGATCTCCGGTAAACTGCCAATCACTTCTGCTTTAATATCCCAGTCAGCCTTGCGGAGCCAGATCTCGTCCGGTAAATTGCGTAACTCGATCTTCCGCTCAAGATAATATTGCGGATCAACGGCCGGAAACAATTGTTCAATTTTAGTTCTAATCTCTGCTGCACTAATCTTCGAAGAAGCCACCCTGACTATTACCTGATCCGCCATTTGCAATACCGGCTGTACTTTAATATCAAAGTAGTATTGCCTTAAGATTGACATTATGTAGCTTCTGCTTAATCGCCGCTCAATTCCGGGTAATGGCGCCGCTCCCAGTTGAACCTTCTTCAGACGTTCGCGTTCCTGCTCGGTCCCTCCGGACACCCTTCCTAACTCACCTAAGTAGATCTTGTCACTGACAATCTCGACCACTTCGGGTATTTCAATTTTCAATGCCGGACTGGCCAAAATTGGCAATGTTGCAGTTAATAAGCCGACCGCAATCAACATCGCCAATACCTTTAACCTACTGTTCATTCTTACCGCCTCAAATTATTGGCTGTTTGGAGCATTTCATCCGCTGCCTGAATTGACTTGGAGCTGATTTCATAAGCGCGCTGGGCAACAATAATATTGATCATCTCATCGACTACTTTAACATTTGACATCTCTAAATAATTTTGGATAATCGTCCCTGCTCCATCAGTTCCCGGCGTTGAAATTGTCGGAGCACCGGAAGCAGCCGTCTGTCGATACAGGCCTTTACCGATATTTTCAAGACCGGCCGGATTTATAAAAGTTGCCAGTTCCAATTGGCCAATCTGCTGGACGTCGGTCTCACCTGAGACCAATACACTCACTGTCCCATCACTGCCAATATTAATACTGGTCGTCCCTGTCGGAATCGTTATTTCCGGTTGCAACACATAGCCTTCGGAAGAAACAATCCGTCCATCCACGCTTAACTTCAATGAACCATTGCGGGTATAAGCAATCGTTCCATCCGAAAGCTGCATCTGCAGAAAACCTTCGCCTTCGATCGCGATATCCAGCGGATTATCACTTGCTAAAAAATCACCTTGAGTAAAAATTTTAGTCGAAGCCACCGGACGGACCCCATAACCAACCTGCAATCCGGTTGGCAAGACTTGTCCCTGAGCCGACGCACTGCCGGCACTGCGTACTGTCTGATATAACAGATCTTGAAATTCTAATCGCATCTTTTTATAACCAACTGTATTGGCATTGGCTAAATTGTTTGCTGTAGTATCAATATTAAGCTGTTGGGCCATCATCCCGGTACCTGCCGTCCATAGCGCTCTAATCATACTATTACCTCCTTAAAAATAACAAAACTGCCCAAAAACAACCTCAATCCAGGCAGCCACAGTGAATTACAGCTATTACAATAATGGAAGATCTCTGTCGGTCAATCTTCCGAAAACCTCCGTTAATGGTCCGGTTTTCCCTTCGCTCTCACTTTAACTGCCACTGTTTTACTGTTTCCATCAATTACTTGGCCAACTCATTGACCGCTTTTCCTAAAGTCTCATCATGAGCAATCAATGCTTTCTGACTGCTCTCATAGCTGCGTGAAACAGCAATCATCTCAATCATTTGTTGAATTGCATTCACATTGGAGCGTTCCAGCGCACCTTGAATGATCTCAAAGTTTGTTGCCGGCCTCACCCCATGAGGTGCATTGTAAAGATATTCGCCATCTTTAATCATATTGCGGCTGTCAACTAACATTAACCGGTTAATTTCTTCGCCGTCTTGATAAATCGTTCCATCTGCTCCTACCTGGAACGGGCCTTCTACCCGGATCTCCCCTTGCTCTCCCAACACCCGGTGTCCATTCTTGGTGACCAGATAACCATCACGATCAACTTCGAAATTACCTGCGCGTTGATACCGCTCACCATTCGGGGTTAAAACCGCAAACAGCGCATTTCCTGTTATTGCTAAGTCACATTGGTTATTAGTGTTGGTGATAATACCATCACTAAAGTCCGGAAATTCCATCACTGTTTTAACACCCAAACCCATTGTTCCAATCGGAGTTGCTCCCTGACGGTTATATGCTTTCATCAGCATCTGCCCGAACGAAGTTGCCACTACATTATCATTTTTAAACCCAATCGTATCGGTGTTGGCCAAGTTGTTGGCAATTACATTTTGGCGGTCAATCTCGACAACCATCCCTGAAGCAGCAGTGTAAATTCCTCTAATCACCTTGTCACCTCCCTATGTTGATTTTTTTACATCCCAGTATTTTAATTATCGGAATTTTATCCGACTTAATTAGCACAATTTTAATTTGTGCTCCTTCCAATAAGTTCATAAATTCAAACATTGTTGCCAATTATAAAAAGAGTTTTGATATTTATGTAGAATTATTTATAATTATTTTAATAAACCTTAGAATCATAGAGGTATGATATGAATCTCAAACGCCTTTTAATTAAGATCATTATTTCCTTCTGTTTTCTGGGAGCGTTTCTGAATCACAGTCTTGCTGCAACTGCTCCAACCGTCTATATAATACCAATTAAAGATGAGATTACCCCGGCGATGGCTGCCTTTGTAACCAGCGAGATTAAAAATGCTCATCAAATTAACGCTCAGGGAATAATCTTCGAGATCGCTACGCTAGGTGGCAGGGTCGATGCGACACTTGAAATGAAACAAGCGATCATGAACTCCAAAATACCTACTGTCGTTTTTGTCCAGGAACGGGCAATATCTGCCGGAGCATTGATTACGATCGCCGCCGAAACAATCATTATGGCCCCAGGCAGTCAGATGGGCGCAGCCGAACCAAGACCGTTCAGCGAAAAGGCAGTTGCTTTTGTCCGAGGTGAGTTTGGCTCTACCGCGCAAGCCCGCAATCGTAATCCCCAAATTGCCGAAGCCATGGTTGACAAGGAGATTGAAATTGAAGGCCTAGTCGAAAAGGGCGCTATTCTCTCGTTGAAGGCGGCTGATGCGCTTAAATACGGCTATGCAGAAACAATTCTTCCCGATCGCAATGCAGTCTTAGACTTTATGGGCTGGTCGAATGCAGACATAATTGAGAGCACTCCCAATTTTAAATTTCGGATTGCTCAGTTTTTAACCAGCAGTGCGTTAACCTCTATCTTACTCACACTGGGATTTATTGCTCTGGCGATTGAATTATTTACTCAGGGTTTTGGATTGGCCGGAATTATTGCAATTTGCTCATTTGGGCTTTATTTTGGCGGTAATATTATCGCGGGGAATACCGAATGGTGGTCTTTTTTCCTGTTCCTTTTAGGGCTGGGATTATTAGTTGGTGAGATGTTCGTTCCCGGTTTTGGGATCTTAGGGATTGGAGGCATTACTGCGATTGTTGCCAGTATTATCTTCGCAGCACCGGAACCTCAACAAGGGATGTTTTCCTTAGGGATTGCTTTTGTTGCTTGCGTAATAATTGTACCGGTCTTATTGATGTACTTTGAAAAAGCGGGATTGTTCAACCGCTTGGTTTTAAACGAAGCCGAGACCACCGAATCCGGTTATGTCAGTATCTCCGAGAATAATGACTTGATCGGGAAAACCGGGAAAACAGTTACTCCGCTACGCCCGTCCGGTATTGCTTTGGTTGACGGCAATCGTATCGATGTCGTCACTAATGGCGAGTATCTGCCCATTGATACTGAGATCCAAATCATCAAAGTTGAAGGGGTAAGAATCGTCGTCACCAAAGTGTAACAGGTCAGCCGTGGTGTTATTCAGATCATATCCTGGAGACACCTTTAAAAAACTTATAAATTTGTCTGACGATGTACCTTCCAAAAGCTTTCTCCAATTTCTTGGTTTTTGTTATATTCTCAATCAATGCCGCCAACTTGGCAGCATCATGCCGGATCACATTTGACTTTACAATTACCTTGATCCCTAATGGTGTGACTCCCAGCTCCCGGATCTTTTCCAAATCCGCAATCACCGGTTTGGCTCCTTCTTCAGCGTAGCGTTCCAGGATATGTTCCGGAATTGGTTCAACGTTGATAACAGCGATGTCAATGAATTTATCATTCGTATGCTTTAAAATCGCCTTCACATGATCACTGGCAGTATAATTGTCAGTCTCGCCCTGCTGTGTCATCGCATTACAGATATACAATTTGACAGCATTTGAATTTTGGATTGCGGTTGTAATCCCTTTCACCAACAAGTTAGGGATTACACTGGTATAAAGACTACCGGGACCCAGAACAATCACATCGGCTTCTTCAATTGCTTCGAGCGCTTCCGGGACCGGTTTGCTGTCAGCCGGTTCAAGATAAACCTCCTCGATTGGGCTACTCTTTACTTTACCAATCTTTGACTCACCGGAAACAATCTGGCCATCCTTCAATCTGGCTTTTAAATTAATATGCGCTAATGTTGCCGGTAAAACCTGGCCACGAACCGCCAAAACCTTACTGGATTCTTTGATTGCCTCTTCAAAATCACCGGTTATCCCTACCAAAGCTGCCAACAGCAAATTACCAAAATTATGACCGGCCAACTCCGAATCGCCTTGAAAACGGTATTGCATCAATTTTTCCATCAGCGGTTCAATATCGGCCATTGCTACTAAGCAGTTCCGAATGTCACCCGGTGGCAGGATTCCAAATTCCCGTCTTAATCGTCCGGAACTTCCGCCATCATCAGCAACAGTTACAATTGCGGTCAAATTTGAAGTGATCTCTTTCAAACCTCGTAAAATAGTACCTAAACCTGTACCGCCGCCAACAACCACCACTTTTGGTCCTCTGTTTTGCTTGCCATTCTTTTGCCTGCTCTTCGACCACCAGTGGATGATGTACCAAAAGAAACGTAATGTTCCATAATAGCCAACCAATGTTCCACTAATAACCAGGATCAAGCCTAATAACACTCTACTGTCAGAATTTAACGGCAATTTCAACCAATTGGTTATAATAAAAAAGCCGCTGATAACCGAAAACAGACAGACCACTACCCAAACCATCCAGGCAAATACTACTAGCTGTACTTTCAGACTTTTGGTCATCGTATTTTGGTCCGTCTCCTTTCTTGGAATATATCTATTTATATGCAATTCGCTCTTATTAAATCAACCATTATTTACTTTTTGACCCGCACATCACGGTGATCAACAACAACACGGTAACCTTTTGTTTTCAGAAAATCACCTAATTTATTGGCTATCGTGACCGAACGGTGTTGCCCGCCGGTACACCCAATCCCGATAATCAGGTTGGCTTTACCCTCCTTGACATACTGGGGCATCAGAAAGTCAACAAAATCATATAATTTAGTTAAAAAACGGGTTGCCAACGGCCATTTCATCACATATTCCGCTACTTCAGCATTGTTACCGTTAAGTTCCCGTAATGAATCTACATAATGCGGGTTTGGTAAAAAACGTACATCAAAGATTAAATCCGCATCCAGTGGAACTCCATTTTTAAACCCGAACGAAACAACATCGACCAACATCTTCTCTTGTGGCGAAGATTGGTCATAATTCTTACTGATTAATTCCCGGAGACCTTTAGCTGTAAGTTCCGAGGTATCAACAATCATTGTCGCTTTACCTCGAATCTGTTCTAAACGAGTCTGTTCCGCCCGAATTCCTTCCGAGATTCCTCCGTTCACAGATAAAGGATGTGGCCGACGGCTTTCTTTAAAACGTCGAATCAAGATCTCTTCACGCGCTTCTAAGAATAAGATCTCATAACTAAATCCGGTCTGTTCCAGACTCTCCAAAGCTTCATAAATATCATCAAAAAAATTGCCACTGCGTAAATCGACAACAAGGGCAATTTTATTAATACTTCCGTCTGATTGAGCGCAAAGCTCCGCAAATTTGGGGATCAAAGCCGGTGGTAGATTATCAACACAAAAATAACCAAAGTCTTCAAAACATTTGATGACTTCAGACTTGCCTGCTCCTGACAATCCTGTAATGATTACAAACCGAATTGATTCAGACATGACAAATCACCTCATTTCTAGCTGTATTAAGGCAATTCGCCTTTTAGATAACTTTTCCTGCCATGACCATAATCATTTCAATTGTAACTTTAATTTTTTAAGTAATCCAGAGGAAAAATTAACCCTCTTCCCGGACATTGATCAGTTGTTCCAACGTTAATCCCGCCACTTGCGCCGCCTTAAGCCCCTCCTCCAGGTGTCCGACCTTTTCCGGGGTATGAGCATCACTGCCAATCGCAAACTTCACCCCTTCCCGGGCGGCAGTTTTAATAAATTCAATCGACTTAATCCCATGTTTACTGTTGATTTCAAGTACAGTATTATTTTGAACACATGCTCTGGCCAATTCAACCGTATCGATGCTGATATTCAAACCGGGATGGGTTATAATATCAATTTCGTTATTATAAACCGCCTCGACAATTGCTTTGGTATTATTGTTACGCGCCTTTCGTCGGATACTCGGGCTTAACTTACTTAAAGCCCATTCTGAAACATAGCGAAATCCATCATTAAAGGTTTTCGGATGGACTGTTACATGAAACCCTGCTAAAACCTGATCTAATTTCCGCTGTAACTCCAGGGGAATATCAAGTTCACCCTTATAGCTGATAATATTTGCTTCTGTTCCGGCCAGGATCTTAATCCCCGAGATCTCCTGCCGGATTTTTTCAGTTTCGGCGATAATTTGCTCGAAGGCTTCCAAACCACTTGTAGCGACATGCCCCCAATTGGCAGGACCGTGATCGGCAATCCCGATCTCCTCCAGGCCTCTTTGCTTAGCAGCGATCACGTTGTCAATTATCGCCCCGGCTCCATGGGAATATTTGGTATGGGTATGATAGTCCGCAAAGACTTTCCACATCAAAACCACCTCAATAAAATTTTAAAGGTAGTTTATCCTGTCAGTCGTAGAAAAAAACAAAAGGGCTCTTCGCCCTTTTAACACACCCGGTTACGCTGTTTATCACGATAACGTTCCAAACCCAGCTGAATCAGTCGATCAATCAAATCTTCATAATTGATCCCACTGGCTTCCCATAACTTTGGATACATACTGATCCTTGTAAAACCAGGCATTGTATTAATTTCATTGATAATTACTTCGTTGGTTTCAGTATTCACAAAGAAATCAACTCTGCCCAACCCCGAAGCATCGACTGCCTTAAACGCCTTTACTGCCAGTTGCTGCACTTCTTTGACCAAATGTTCCGGCAGTTCCGCCGGGATGATCAACTTGGAGTCATTCAAGACATACTTGGCTTCATAATCATAAAATTCGGCGCAGGGAACAATTTCACCAACTACCGAAGCTTGTGGGTCATCATTACCAAGCACGGCACACTCAATCTCTCTCCCAATCAGCATTTTTTCAATAATCAGTTTCCGATCATACTCAGCTGCCAAATTTAATGACCGGACCAGTTCCTCCCGGTTATGGGCTTTTGAAATTCCGACACTGGAACCAAGATTGGCCGGTTTTACAAAGCAAGGAAACCCTAATTGTTGCTCAATCTGGTCCAGTACCAAGTCCGGGTTGCTCTCCCACTCTTTGCGCAAATATCCCAGATATGCTCCCACCGGCAAACCGGCTTGTTGAAATACGGCTTTCATAACCACCTTATCCATGCCCACCGCTGAAGCCAGAACACCACCGCCAACATAAGGAAACCCGGCAATTTCGAGTAATCCTTGGATAGTCCCATCTTCACCATATGGTCCATGCATTACCGGGAAGAAAATATCGACTTGCTCTTGCAAACTGGATAACAGTTGCCCCTGCTCGTTACTGATCGGGACTATTGAATGGTCCTGGCCATCATTAAGCTGCCGGACTTGCAATTCACCACTGGCAATTAACTTTTCCGGCACTACACCGGGTAACCACTTACCTTCTTTAGTTATTCCAATCGGATACACTTCATATTTGTCTCTATTGATCGCGCTCATTACCGAATTGGCTGACAAAACCGACACTTCATGCTCTCCGGAACGCCCCCCAAAAATCAATCCGACTCTGATCTTTGACACGTTAATTCCCCGTTTCGTAATGGTACTTTTTATACCATGCTATTCTCGACCCATTAGGATCTTTCCTCTTAATTGCTTAAACTTTTCCAAGATTTTAACATAATTTATTGAAGCTCTTCTTTGATTTGCCGAAATTCATCGATGCTGATTTCACCCTGTACTAAACGTTGTTTGGCGAGCAGCAGTGAAGCTTCATCCACTTGCAGACCAGTGTTTTGTTTCAGCTTCGCTCTCCGCAATTTATACCTGGCAATACCCAGGATAATCAAGGCGAACGCTAAATAAAATGACCATTGTTTATATTCCCATGATAATGAACTGATACTCTCCCAGACAATCAGCGCCAGTGATGGCAAAAACAAAAAAACGGTTGCAATAATACTGACATAAATGATCCCTTTTAACTTCACGCTTAACCACCTCTAATCTCTTTCTTTTCTCCAAAATTAAAATGAATAATTCTCAATTTAAAACAGCTTAACAATAATAGTATATCCATTATTAACCAATATACCCTCCAATACGGGTTAATAAATCAAATTTTTATCACTTTACGACAGGGACTTCACCTTTTAACTTGAATATTTTAAATTGAGGGGATTTGGTTTGAGAATTAAAAGTAATAAAGTTATTCGCAGTGCTGATTATACCGAAATTGGCTTAAAAACTATTGTTGGAAAAAATATCTCCAATAACTTTCCGGTCCACACCCATGAATCTTACATTATTGGACTTCTTACCAGCGGAGCAACATACTGTTATACATTACGTGGGACTGCCTTATTGACTGCAGGTGATATCTATTTGATAAACGCGCGTGAGCCTCACTCATTTCAAAATCCAAACTCCGGCGTCTATGATTATCTAACCTTTTGTTGTTCAAAACGGCTGCTGACAAATATATTTGCTCCTAAATCCGAAGTTAACCAATCACCACTTTCATTATATTTTATTGATATCAAATTAAAAGATGCCCAATTATTTGATACTTTATTACAAACCTACAGACTATTACAGAAAAAGTCAACGCCTGAAGCAAAACAAACTTCTATAAATACCGCGCTTGACGAACTTATCAAGCATTGTAACGTTACTTTCTTCCCGGAAGTTATTAAAAATAAAGCGCAACTGTTTATAGAACAAAATCCTCAATTAAACTTATCACTGACTGAGCTTGCTAAGATTGCCAACTTGAGTCCTTATCATTTTTTACGACAATTCAAAAAAGAAGTAGGGGTCTCCCCCTACCAATATCAATTACAGTTGCGGATTAAAGTGGCCCAATCTTTACTGCAACAAAATTATTCAATTGCTGAGGTTGCTTTAGAAACAGGATTTACGGATCAGAGCCATTTTACCCGGTTTTTCCGAAAACATGTTGGTATCAATCCAGGCGAATACATCAACTGTAACCGTTAGTTTCTTATTCAAGCGCCGGTAAAAATTTTGCCAAGATTATCAGACCCGGTTCACCGGCAACGACACGATGAATCAGGTCTGCCGGGATTACAGTCACTTCTCCCGGTTGATATCTGATCGTCTGTCCACCTAAAATACAGTTTCCAGCCCCAGCGACGATTTCATGGAGCTCAATTCGGCCTTCATGAAGATGTTCACCGATTTCATGACCAGGCAGGATCCGGACTAAATGACAACTTACAAGCCCATTGGTAGCTTCACCTTTTACCAGGGTTTTCAGACTAACTCCTTTAAATTTAGGATGTTCCTGCCACGCTAATGACCCAATCTTGACTGTTTGATTCTCAAGATTAACATTACCCGATTCAAATTGATTAGCTAATAATTGTCCCATATCATTCACTCCTTCTGGATTAATTTAATCAAATAATACCAACTCCGACGTTTAATGTATTGTATTTTATTGCTCATTTGATAACCATATTGTAGACTGGTTATAAATAATGGTAAAATGTTGGAGCAATTTGTCGATAAATTAATTAGGTCCTATTTGGAGGCTTGTTATGGACGCTTGGCATGAACGCAAGATGCTGGATGAAAAATTTCCCTTTAAATTTTATATTACTGATGTAACCGAGTTTCCACCTCATTGGCATGAAGAGATCGAGATTGTCTACCTCTTAGAAGAAACGCTCCAAGTCGGAATCAATAATGAAGTTTACACCATGGAACCGCGTGACATTCTCATTATTGGGATGGGAGATATCCATTACTATCTCAATAATTCAAATCAATGTCGCCGCATCATCTTAATGTTTAATCCAGCAATCTTCGAAGCATTCGCGGAGGAACTTACTGAAAAAAAACTGGCTTTACCTCTGATTAAATATCCTGAACCAAAATCAGAATTAAGCAAAACCAATTCGGTTAATCAACACCATCTGATTGAGGAGCAGATCTTAGCAATCATCAAAGAATTTGTCCATAGCAAAAATGGATATCAATTAGTGACTAAAGCCAGATTATATGACCTCCTGGCACTCTTAATCCGGCTTAACCTTTTGGAAGAGTATAATCCACAGGAAAAAAGCAATCATCTTAAAAAGCTGGAACGTCTGGAACAGGTTTTTAAATTTGTGAAGAACAATTACTCCAGACCAATCACCCTTGAAGAGGCAGCTACTGCAGCCAACTTCAGCCTGTACTATTTCACCCGGTTTTTTAAGGATGCTACCGGTATGACCTTTATCAATTATCTCAACAATTATCGAATCTCTAAAGCACTACGGTTACTGGCATCTACCACTGACCCAATAACAGAGATTGCTTTTAAAACCGGGTTTGAAAGCATCAAAACCTTCAACCGGGTCTTTAAACAGATAAAGGCGTGCTCCCCAAGGCAGTACCGGAACTCCATGAGCAATCTGTCAACCAAGTAAAAGCAATTTTTGAGGATTTTTTAGCAATTCTTGACATAGATATGTCAATTAACTTTGGCTATAATAGAGTTAACATTATTAACAAAGCCATAAGTGACTTTTATTTATGAGCAAAATATGCGGTGATTTTTTATTATACTTAATTAACTACACATAAAGGAGTAACGCTAATGGCAAACATCATCTTTCCATCAAACTTTCTCTGGGGAGCAGCAACCGCTGCCTATCAAATCGAAGGAGCAGTTAATTCCGGCGGGCGCGGAGCAAGCATCTGGGATACCTTCAGCAATACCCCTGGCAAAATTGACAACAATGATACCGGCGATGTTGCTTGCGATCACTACAACCGCTACATCTCGGATATTGAGCATATGAAAGCATTGGGGCTGCAAAGTTATCGCACTTCAATCGCCTGGTCCCGAATTTTCCCAGAAGGTAAAGGGCAGGTTAACCAAGCAGGTCTTGATTTTTATGACCGGCTCACTGACAAATTATTGGAGGCTTCGATCAAGCCAGTTTATACCTTATTCCACTGGGATCTCCCGCAAAAGCTTCAGGACCTTGGTGGCTTTAACAACCGGGATCTAATCTATTATTTCCGGGACTACGCACAACTAATGTTTGAAAAACTGGGTGATCGGGTTAACCTCTGGATCACTCATAACGAGCCCGCAGTCTATTCTCATAATGGACATATTTGGGGAAATCATGCTCCGGGGATCGCCGATTGGAAGACCGGGATCCAAGTCTCGCACCATCTGCTATTATCCCATGCTTTAGCAGTTGAAGCATTCCGGCAGAGTGGTAAACCCGGTGATATTGGAATTACTCTTAACCTAACCTATTTTGAACCGGCAAGTGATACTCCCGCCGATCAAGCTGCAACAATCAGGCAAGATGGATTTGGTAACCGTTGGTTTCTTGATCCTTTGTTTAAAGGGGCTTACCCAGCAGATATTTTAGCACTCTATGAAAGCCATAACATTGCTCCTGACGTCATGGCGGACGATCTGGCACGGATCAAGAATTCACTTGATTTCTTAGGGATCAACTACTACTTCCGTTTTGCAGTAAGCCACAAAGAAAACGACGGACTGTTAAAAACCTATGCCAGAGCGGTTGTTGGCCCGTTTACGGCAATGGGTTGGGAGATCAATCCTTACGGACTGTATCATTTTCTGACCCGAATCAAATCCGAATATGCCAATATTCCAATCTATATTACCGAAAATGGTGCTGCCTTTGATGATGTTTTGGTGAATAATACTGTTCAAGATGATCGCCGTATTGATTACCTTGAAAAACATTTTGCAGCAACTGCTCAGGCAATTGCCGAGGGCGTTGATGTCCGCGGTTACTATGTCTGGTCATTGCTGGATAACTTTGAATGGTCCTTTGGATATAGTAAACGCTTTGGAATCATCTATGTTGATTATGAAACGCAACAGCGCTATTGGAAACAAAGTGCATACTGGTACCGCGATTTCATTACGGCGCAAAAAAATAAAAGTTCGTGAAGGAATTTCTTCCCAAGAACATAATAAATATTATGAGAGCTGTTTGCAAAGATTAACCCTTTGAACAGCTCTTCCTTTTTCAGCCTACTAATCTAATGATTTAGTAGAATTCAAAAATACATTATTTATTTAATCTTAGGGGGATTTGAATGCAATTTTTAGAGTTAGCAAAAGCAAGGACGTCGGTTCCTCCGTGAATAACAGACTCAAATAGCTGGGGCTTAATGAATACTGGTTGGCAATTGCCGAGAGTGTAATCTCGGATGCATAATGTTCATCAATGTATTGCCGGACCTGATCGATCACTTTATCATTAAATGTGGCCCGCTTTTTGCTAATATAAGCATTCACGTGTTCAAAGAAATCCAACAATTGTTGTTCCAGCTCATCGAGGCTTTCTGCTTTTCTTACATCCGTTAAGGGCGAAGCGTCGGGTCCTAAAATATCTTGCGCGTTATGGCCCAATTCGTTTAAGATTGTACAAGTCATCAGAATGATATTACTGGCGATAATCTGTAGTGATTCGGGGACTATTCCGGCTTGCCGAAACTCAGCAAATAATTTATGCAAATCCTTATTGACCATTTCAAAGGAACCCACCCGGATATCATCAAAGATCCGGTTCTGATTGAGCGAATAAAAATATTTATGATAAAAAGTATTCTCCGAATTAAGATCCGTTATGGAAAAAACCCGGTTAACCCCGTAAAGATAACGGTATTTCAACGCCAGGCAAGCTTCCCGGTAAGATACGGCCAAATCTTTAAGTTCAGCGTACTGATGGCCAACCCCGATGGTTACCGGTTGCTTTAAGCCGGTATTGATCTGTTCTAAAAATTCTTCCAGATTCAAAGCGTCTTCCGGATTTGGGTCAAAAATGATAATCGTCATCTGATTAATTTTACTGTTGATCAACCAATACTGCTGCGCCCATTCTTCAAGTAACCGTTTGATTTGAGAGTATAATTGCAGATTTAAAAGGTATTTTTCTTCTTCGCTGACTTCTTTCAAACGGCTGGCGGGGATCTCGACGACCACTGCCTGACAGCTTTTTCCCCGTAAATGTTCCAACCCCAAAAACGCCAAATCAGCATACGGATTACTGGCAACCAGATTGCCATAAATTAAGTCCAAAAAGAATTTATCTTGCAATACCGGGATCTTTTCTTGGAGTTGCATCCGGAGATTATATAACTCTAACTTTTCCGCCCGCTCCTCCTCAAGCTCGCCCTTTAATTTTTGCGCAATGGCTAACAGTTTTTTGCTGGCAAATGGTTTAAGCAAATATTCCGAAACATTATATTTCATTAATTCCTGCGCATATTCAAACTCCGCAAAACCGGAAATCATGATGATTTTTAAGCTATAGTTGCGGTTGCGGCATTCTTTAACCAACTCGATCCCATTCATTTTCGGCATTTGAACATCAGTAACCATAATATCAATGGCGTTTTTCTCCAATATCGCGAGTGCTTCCAAGCCATTTGCCGCTTCAAAAACGTGGTCAAAACCATTCTCTTTCCAATTGGTGTTGTTCGTCAATTTATACCGAATCGCTTCTTCGTCTTCAACCAGTAAAATGGCAGCCATTGTCTTTGCCAGCTCCTTCTTTAGAACGCAATCTTTTTCTGACTTTGCTCAAATTAATGGTAATTTAATGGTAACCAATACCCCGCCTTCTTTGCCGGGTGCTAAATGTAACCCGTATTCTTTACCGAAAGCAAGCCTGATCCGTTCATTCACATTGCGTAGACCAAAAAAGTGGTGTTCTTCAGGATCGGGTTCTTGGAAGCATTGATTAATACGTTCCATCTTTTGCGGGTCCATGCCGACACCATTATCTTCGACTTCCAAAAAGATATGATCGTCTTTATAGTAACCCCGTACGAAGATCATTCCAATGGGTTCTTCTAATTCCCGGACTCCATGGTAAATAGCATTTTCCACCAACGGTTGCAAAATCAGTTTAATCGTTTTTTGCTGCAATAAGCGTTCATCAAGATTGATCTCGTAGTTATATTTGTCTCCATGACGAAACCTTTGAATATACAGGTAATTACGAATATGTTCAACCTCTTCGCGAATGGTAATCAGTTCTTTGCCCTGGTTTAAACTGATCCTGAAAAAAGTACCTAAAGCTTCAACCATATTGATAACATCTTCATTTTTGTTATTTTCCAACAAGCCAATAATCAAATCCAACGTATTGTAAATAAAGTGCGGTTTAATCTGTTCTTGGAGGGCTACCATCTCGGTCCGTCTCAATTTCTTTTGCTCTTCAACGCTTTGCGCGATCAATTGCCGGATCTTGGCTAACATCTGGTTAAATGAATCAGCCAGTTCGCCAATCTCATCGTTAGTTTTAATGGCCGCATTGGTATTTAAGTCTTCAGCAGCCTTGCGCATCGAATGTTGCAGGTCTTTGATCGGATGAGTCAGTAAATTAGCAAGAAAAACAGCTACCAAAATAATTGCCGGAATCAGGCCAATAATTAAAATGATCGACAGGCTGGCAACCTTATTCATTTCTTGAGCCAGTTCGGTTTTGTTGGAAACCCCGATAATCTTCCAGTTCACCGGCATGAATGTCTTGACGGCAATGACCTGATTGGCGTTTTTTATCGGAGCCATAAAAAACCCCGATTCCCATTGTTCCTCAGAAGGGTTTCCCAAAAGGATACTGGCGGGTTGGCCGATGTATTTATGGATTGGATGATAGATAATCTTTTTTTGATCATCAATAATCATCACATATCCGGTTTTTCCAAGCTTAATATTACGGCAGATCCGGTCAAGGAGCTCCATCTCGACATCAAGCGACATGATCCCTAAAAAATTATCATAGTCTCCGTGAATCGCCCTGCCCACTGAAAAAACTTCGCCTCCCAACCAATCAGGATGCGAACCCCACAAAGCGATCGTATTGGGATCAGGATTATTGGCCAGTTTCTGAAACAACTGCTCCCGGGAGAGGTCCACCTTCGTCTGGCCATAACAACTAATTTTAGTCCCATTCAATGTAATGATCGCTACATCCCGAAGGTCGGTTTTATATTGACGAATATTATTTAAGTTTTCCCAAAGACGAAAGGTGTATTTCCGATTCCCTTCAATATCCCCGGCCAGATTGATTTTGATAAATTGAAGATTGTAATAGTCATTATGGAGTTGTAAGATTCTCTCCAGATCACTCAGATAGAGTTGGAGATTGCGATCAACCCGGTCAATAACTTCACTTGTATAGGAACGGACATTCTCTTCCAAAATCCTTAAATAAGCTTGGTATGAGAATAGCGCTGGAATGACTCCGGAACAAATCTCCGATCTCTGGCAACAGGATCAAAACCGAACCGGGATCGGCATCCGCAACGTTGATGAACGTTTGAAATTAAGCTATGGGATCAACTATGGACTGACTGTTGTCAGTGTTCCTGAACAGGGGACCACTGTTTCTTTACGTATTCCTTGCCAAAAGTACGCTGATTTAAACTATGAAGAAACAAAGGAGCAAGTTTCATGTGGCGAGCAATATTAGTGGACGACGAAGAATATGTAAGGACAGAATTGGCTTCATTATTTCCGTGGCAACAATACCGCTTTGAATTAATCGGCGAAGCTGAAAATGCCCGAACAGCTATTGAACTAATCGAAAAAACCCAGCCTGATCTGGTAATTACTGATATCAGAATGCCGGAAATGGATGGTTTGGAGTTAATTTCCTGGATCAAACAACATCATCCTGAAATAATGGCGGCAGTTGTCAGTGCCTATAATGACTTCCCCTCTGTCCGGGAAGCACTGCGCCTTGGTGCGGTTGATTACTTTATTAAAGCTGAAGCCACTGCTGAGACTGCCGGTACTTTTTTAAGCCGGATTGATGCCATGTTAGAACGTTATTATTCTGTTTTATTTGAACAGGAAGAGACAACCAGCAATCTGGCTAAATATCATCAATTGGCTGTCAAATCATTTTGGCGGGATGTGTTGACAAGGGCTTCCAATGACGCAGCAATCAAGCAACGCGCGGCTGAACTGGAGATCGACATTGAAAATATTTGGTTTGGTCTGATCTTCGTCCATATTACTAATTATCAAACCTTTCCCGCTGATGTCCAACAGCAGCTACGACAAAACCTTGAAACACAGCTTCAGGCTCAATGGCACGGGAATTGGAATATTGTCGATTTCAAAAAAAATGATTTTATTATAATCTGTAGTCTCAATCAAAGAGCGGAACTGGAAATGGTAAAAAAACTCCACAATCTTGCCCGAAAATTAGCGGATGACTTTCCTGGAAAAATTACCGTCAGCGCATCAGGAAAGTTTAGTTCAGTTGCAGAATTACCATGTTGTTTTCGTGAAGTGCAGGAAATTAATTTATTACGCTTATATCATCATGAAACAAAATACTTTGAAACTGTCCAACTATTAAAACTCCAAAATAAGTTGGAACATCAGCACATTTCCGAGTTATTACATACCTGGGAAAAACTGCTCCGTAATGCAGTTTCAGATGAATTAAGCCGTTTTATTGATAACATATTTCAAAATATTATGCCTGAAAACATGAGTCCTCATGAAGCAAGACAACTGTTATTGGACTTGATCACCATTTTACGCCGGGTTTCATATGAATATCAAATTCATTCCCAGTCAGGTGCTGACAGCAACCATTTAGAACCAAATTTAATCGAAATCTTGGATGAAGCAGAATCGCTCTCCGATTGGAAACGCCTTCTGGAAAAAACAGTTGTCCAATTCATCAATTCTGTAAAACAATACACACTCCCCCAAAGCTCGGCAACAATCCGAAAAGCCCTGGTCTACATTCAGGCTAACTTCACCCGGAATCTTTCATTAGAAGAAGTAGCGGAACATGTCGGTGTCAGCAAAAGTTATCTCTGCCGTATTTTTCCCGAACACATTGGTGAACATTTCAGCACTTATTTACAACGGCTTCGGATTGAGAGGGCCAAAGAGTTATTAAGATTTACCAATGACCATATCTATGAAATCGCATCAAAAGTAGGCTTTTGGAACAGCCGTTATTTTAGTAAAGTCTTTCACGAATTAGTAGGTATGACTCCGGCAGATTACCGGCGAATTTTACCGGCCAACAGGTAAACAATTATGCATATTAGGACAATTTTTGAGCACTAGGATGTTATTAACCTTATTGTTACAATTATAAGAGATTAATTTTTTGTTAAAAATACCAAAACATTTTATTACCAATATGCTCTTGATTAATTCATCAAATCATCCGATACTACTTAAGCAAAATTCTATTTATGTAACCATTTTACATGTATTTTACCGTATTACTTTCCATTTAAAAAGACCACTTTTTTCAATGTTTTGTAAGAGATAACTTCCCCGGTTGACATTCATAAAAGAGTGAAAACCCGTGGCAAAGTTATTTATTTCTGGGGTCAAACATACTTTGATAAAGACCAGGAAGATTATCTCTTTTAAAAAAAATAACACAAATTAGGAGGTTATGAAATGAGAAAAAGTCTACGTCTTATGGGAGTCCTGCTATTAATTGTTTTAATGCTGGGGACATGTGTTTTCGGAGCAGCAAAACCAATTAAGCTAAATTTTTGGACTATTCAACGACCTAATGAGACTGATGCTGTTGGTATGACTTTAGCTAACCAGATTAAAGCCTTTGAAAAGGCCAATCCAGGAATTAAAATAGAATATAACTATACTGAAAATGAAGCTTACAAAACCAAACTCCAAGTCGCAATGCTTGGCGGAGCGGGTCCTGATATCTTCTTCAACTGGGGCGGTGAAACTCAAGCAATTTATTCCCGCGAAGGCCTGCTTTATGATCTTACCAGCGCATTAGGTAAAGATTACTGGGGATTATCAAAAGGTTTATTCTCGAACCATACTTATAATGGAAAAATCTATGGTGTTCCGTTCTTCCCAACAGTTAATACCGTATGGTATAACAAAAAAATGTTTGCCAAATATGGTTTGACCCCTCCCAAAACCTGGGATGAAATGTTAAAGATCTGTGAAACACTGAAGAGTAAAGGAATCATTCCTTTTACCGTAGGTGGTAAAGATTCATGGACAATTCTCCATGCCTTTATGTATATGGCAGACCGTACTGCCGGTGCTAAATTATACCAAGACGCCAAAGCCGGCAAAGCCCGCTTTGACCATCCCGACTTCGTGAAAGCTTTTGGCATGTTAGAGACACTAGTTAAAAAAGGGTATTTCCCTCCTGATGCTTTAAATCTTACTTACGGTGATGCTTCACAATTGATGATGCAAGACAAAGCAGCAATGATGCCGATGGGCAACTGGCACTACACCGTTATTACCAGTGAAATGAAGACTGACCTTGATAAATGGGATTTCTTCACTTATCCTTTAGTTGCAGGCGGAAAAGGCGATCCAAACTCAATTTTAGGTGCTGCTGACGGATTTTCGATCAATAAAGCATGTAAAAATCCTGAAGCTGCCATTAAATTCTTAAAGTTTATGTCCAGTAAGGAAAATGGTGCAGAACGGTTCAAAAAAGCAGGTGCATTTTCTGCAGTAGCCGCTCCTTACATGGATGATTCAGCACTGCCGCAAATGAAAAAACTGGCTGACGTATTAGCTAACGCATCTTCATTAACCTTATGGTGGGATCAGGACCTGCCAGCTCCGATGACTCAAGCCTTACTACAAGGATTACAAGAGATCCTGGCCGGTGTTAAAACACCGAAACAAGTGGCAACCGCAATTGAAGAGGCCCGTAAAATTAAGTAATTTAACTAACTTACTTGTAGATTAAAGATTTAACGAAAAACAATTGGTTAACCCTCGGCTAAATATCAGGCTAAAGCTTTTGAAGCTTAGTTCTCAGCTAAAGCCGAGGGTTTTTCTCAAAATTCATCCTAGTGTTCCGAATAACGTTTATATAAGGAAGGAGATCATGTAATGCCAGCAAAGATTGAAAACAACTGGAAAACAGCGACTACTTTGCAACGAAAGCTATTTATCGGTTGTTTTATCGCTCCTGCTTTATTACTGATTATTGTGTATGCTTATTGGCCTATTTTCGCAACAATTAATTTTTCATTGCACTCTTGGAACGGAATATCTAAAGACATGACGTGGGTAGGCTTTGACAACTATATCCGTTTATTCAAAGATCCTTATTTTTTCAGTTCACTCAAGAATAACTTGCTGATCATCGGAGTTTCTTTATTGATCCAGCTCCCGTTATCTTTCATGACCGCATATATGATTTACAAAATCAAAAATAAATGGGGCGAATTCTCGAAAGTTATTTACTATCTTCCTTGCATTTCAACAATGGTTATGATTGGATTACTATGGCGCTATATTTATGATTACCAACAAGGTACATTGAACACAATCTTACGTTCAATCCATCTTCCGGGATTGGCAAAGGTTTGGTTAACGGATCCCAATACAGCAATGGGGGCAATATTAGTAGTTGTCGTTTGGGTATATTTTGGATATCATTGTCTGATTCATTCGGCAGGGTTAAATTCCTTACCAAATGAAATCATTGAAGCGGCAAGAATTGACGGGGCTACCGGATGGTTATTAATTGGGCAAGTAATTATACCAATGATGTCCGAGGTTCTCCGTGTTTCACTCATAATTAGCTTAATCGGCTCCTTCCAATTTTTTGACTTGATCTGGATTATGACCAGTGGCGGCCCGTTCCACCGGACTGATGTTTTAGCAACATATATGTATAATCGCGCTTTTCAGGCAAGAGAGTTTGGCTATGGCGGAGCAATAGCCGTAATTATTTTGATCTGCGCGCTCGGTGCCACACTGCTTCAAAATCTTTGGCAACGTGAAAACGCTAAAGGAGATGGAATCGATGACATCTAAAATGAAACCCAAATATTATTATCCACCGGATAAACAGCTTACTGAAACCAAAAAACCTAAAAATATTTTGATCAATCTTTTTTTACTATTTTTAAATTTAGTTATTTTGGTGCCCTTATTTTACCTCGTATTTCTGTCTTTTCAAAATTTAGACGAGTATTATAAAGGGCTTTGGCCGCAAGTATTACGTTTTGACAATTACAAACTTATTGTCACCGCTGAACATTTCTGGAGATGGGGTTTTAATTCCGCACTCATTGCGATTATTACTTTAGGAGCCGTATTGCTCTTCGGTTCGATGGCCGGCTATGTTGTGGCTAAGTTCCCGTCAAAACCGATCCGGTTTCTGTCGATGATAATCTTAGGCGCTATCATGATTCCGGTCCATATGGTATTGATGCCCGTATTTATTTTTTCACGGCAAATCGGAATCATTAATACTCCATGGTCCGTAATTGGTCCAACTGTCGCTTTTGGTATTCCATTAGCAGTCTTCATCTTCAGAGGCTTTTTTATGAATATTCCGAACTCCCTGGCTGAAGCCGCACGAATTGACGGAGCAAGCGAATTAGATGTTTTTTTAAGAATAATGTTACCAATGGCTAAACCTGCCGCAGCAACAGTAGGAATTTTTACATTCTTAAGCTCTTGGAATGCTTATTTATTCCCTCTGGTCATGCTTCAAAATACTCCGGACTACACTTTACCAGTCGGATTGGCAACCATCGGCACCCAATTTTCAACTAATTACCCGGCCCAAGCTGCAGCAATGATTCTGGTCAGCCTGCCGATGATCCTGATTTATACTAAATTCAATCAACAAGTAATTCGCGGTATGGTCGAAGGAGCAATCAAAGGATAACGAGGAGAATTTTAATGAAAAAATCGCAATGGATTATTGAAAAAAACTATATTATTGCACAAACAGAGCCACGGCTGTTTGGATCATTCATTGAACATTTAGGACGGGCAGTTTATACAGGTATTTATGAACCAGGCCATCCAACTGCTGACGAACAAGGGTTCCGGACAGATACCTTGGAGCTGGTACGACAACTTAATGTCCCCATTATACGCTATCCCGGCGGTAACTTTGTCTCAGGTTACCGCTGGACTGATGGAATCGGACCGGTTAAGGATCGGCCCAAACGGCTGGACTTAGCCTGGAAATCGATTGAAACCAATGAAATCGGCATTGATGAGTTTGTCGACTGGTGTAAAAAAGCCAACTCTGAAGTGATGGCCGCAGTCAATCTGGGCACCGGTACTCCGGCAGACGCCTCCCAATTAGTAGAATATTGTAATCATCCCGCCGGTAGTTATTGGAGCGATTTGCGCCGTAAATACGGACATGAAGCCCCCCATAACATCAAAGTATGGTGTCTGGGAAATGAAATGGACGGTCCCTGGCAGATCTGTACTTTAACTGCTGCCGAATATGGTAAAAAGGCCTTGGAAACGGCAAAAATGATGCGCTGGGTGGACCCTTCCATTCAATTGGTGGCTTGTGGCAGTTCCGGAACAGGAATGCCGACTTTCCCCGAATGGGACCGTATTATTTTGGAGTTTCTCTACGAACAGGTTGATTTTATCTCGTTACATAGTTATTACGGCTATGATGACTCTGATAATCACGGTGATTTTTTAGCTTCCTTCGTTGATATGGATAATTTCATTCATACCATTGCGGCAACCGTCGATTATGTCAAAGCCAAAACCCGAAGTAAAAAGAACGTTTACTTATCGTTTGACGAATGGAATGTTTGGGCGCACCGCAATGAAACCTTTAAAACCTGGGACTATGCCCAACCCCGTTTGGAACAGGTTTATAACCTCCTAGACGCTCTGGTCTTTGGTGGTTTAATCTGTTCGCTCGTTAACCATGCTGACCGAATCAAAATTGCCTGTTTGGCCCAACTGATCAATGCTATTGCCCCGATTGTAACCCAACCGGGTGGTTCAGTTCTGAAACAGACAATCTTTTACCCCTTCCAACAAGTTTCCCAATACGGACGAGGTCAGGTTTTAAAACCGATCATCACCGCTCCTAAATTTGAATCCAAGAAATACGGCGATGTTCCGGTCTTACAATCAACCACCGTTTACCAGGAAGAAAAAGAAGCGATTAACATCTTCATTTTGAACTGTGACCAAGGGGATGATGTTGAGGTAACATTTGATTTTCGTTCGTTTGGAAAAGTAACCCTTTTAGAGCATGTAGTGTTGAACGGACCTGATCTCAGTGCGGTCAATAGTTTCGAGGCTCCTGAAACAGTAAAACCACACAATCAACCGGTCAATTCCCAACCGGCTGCTCAACAGCAGGTAGTACTACCAAAACTCTCCTGGAACCTGTTAAGGTTTTCAACACGAACGGATTCGGGAATTTAGGAGCTAATTTAACTAGGTAAAGGAAGAGAATAAATCTTAGAATACCAGCAAAGGTCACCAGCATCGAACTTGATAACTTGCTCAATCTCTATCAAAAAATTATAACTAATAAATAATAAAAATATTAAAGGAGGGCTGTCCGCCCTCCACAATTAATAATATTAATTCGATCACAATCGTTTCCATTGTTTAGCCAAGTCATAATAGTAATTCTCTGAGAAGACAAATCAGTCATTAATCAACAAATCATGTTCCTTTGCAACTCTTTTGATGTCAAATCTTCCACAAACCGTTCTATATCCATTCTCAACCAATTCTTTTTTTAGAGCTTCATCATGATATAACTTGACCACCGTATTACAAATGTGATCTATATTATCGACTTCAACCAGCAGCCCATTCTCTCCGTCACTAATTATGTCCGGTATTGCATCAACTCGTGTTGCAATTATTGGTTTTCTTGAAATCATATACTCAGCAAGTGCTAAGCCAAATCCTTCCCATCTTGATAACAACAACGCCTGATCAAAAAGATTGATATATTCGTATGAGTTTTTTACCCATCCGGTTATTAAGAGACAATTGTCTAAATTATTCTCCTTTATAATTTTCTCAATTTGTTTCCGATCCTCTCCATCACCCACTAATATAAAATATGCTGATGGAATTTCTTTCTTTATTAAAGCTGCAGCTTTAACAAACGTGTCCGGTGCCTTCTGTTTACTTAAACGTCCAACAGCTCCAATAACGTACGCCTCTTCAGGTATTCCTAATAGAGACCGTGTCAGTAAAAATGATTTACTTAAATTATTATATTCATCAATATCAATTCCATTGTAAACAACCCTCATTTTTGATTGTCGACAAATGCCATTAATTAGGGCTGATTTTTTTTCAGCATCAGAAATTACAACTATATGGTCGGTCAATAATGCTAAAGCTTTCTCAACCAATCTATATAAAGTTTGTTTTCCAGAAGAACAATGCATATTAAAGGGCCAGCCATGCGGATTATATAGAACCGTATTCCTGATTCCAATATTGGCCAATCTTCCTAATGCCCCTGCCTTACTACTATGTAGATATATTACATCCGGTTTATATTTTTTAATTATTCTTCTTAGCTTTATTAAACAACATATATCTTTCCATATACTTATTTCCCGGATCATGTCAACGTACTCAAAGCAATCAACTAGATCAGCAAAATCATTGTAATCATAATCCAAAGAACAAACCAATACTTGTTCATATTTTGATCGATCCATGTTTTTCAAAAGCATAGATATATAATTCTTAACACCACCTGCTGATTGTGCTACATGCATTAACTTCTTTTTTTGCATTTTATGTATTACTCCTTAATTGGAATATTATTGTATCACCATAGAATATCCATGCTAATTATATCATTTTTTCATTCTCTTCAAACAAACCATTCAACCAGCCACCCAAAGATTAATTATCAATTTGAAAGAATTCACTTCCTTTGACTTACCGAATCAGCTAAAATAATGGATATGGAAATAATCGTCAAATAGTCTTCTAAAAATTGGCAATCCAAATAACTGATGATTTTAATCTTTTAAGTTTATAAGAAATTAAAATCAACCGATATATTTAATACTAACATTTTTTCTAAAATACAAGATGAGGAAACAGCAATGAAGAGTAATCGTCCAACTATCGCGCTTTTAATCAATGACTTTCAAGCAACTGAAACTCCAATCTGGGATGGAGTTGCACAGACTGCTAAGTTGTTAGATGTTAATTTGATCACTCTCGCAGGTGGTCAATATCGCAGTTGGACGCGGAATAAAGCATACAACCTTATTGACAAAGAACATATTGACGGAATTATCTGTATTACCGAATGTATTGGCAGTTTTACCAGTGAACAGAATATGATCGATTTTCTCCGTTTGTTTGAGCCCATACCGATCATTAATATTGGTCCTCCGCTTTCAGGGTATCTAAGCATGGTAGTCGATAACAAAACTGGGATGCGCGAATTAGTTGAGCACTTTATCAGCGTTCACAATTACCGTCAGATTGCTTATATCAGCGGCCCGGCCAACAATGTCGAGGCTGAACACCGTTTGGAAGGATACAAAGAAGCATTGGAGGCTCACGGCCTAGATTATAATCCCGACTTCGTCTATTATGGTGATTTCTGGAGCTCGGGTCCTGCGGCGGTTCAATATTTTTTGGACGAGAAAAAAATTAAATTTGATGCACTGATCGCTGCTAACGATTTTATGGCATTAGGAGCGATGCAGGAGTTGCAGAATCGTGGTTTTATTATCCCGGATGATATTGGGCTCGGTGGATTTGATGATATTCATAAAGCAAAAAGTTCCGAACCTTCTCTAACAACGGTCTCACAACCATTTTATAAAATGGGTTGTGAATCTTTAAAAAACATTTTGGCATTAATTCAGAATAAAGAGATCTCGTCCCTAACTGTGCCGGCACATATGATTATTCGTAATTCCTGTGGTTGTAATACCGATAATTATATTGTTGATAATCTCGCCAACAATTTGCCTTTTACAACAATCAAAGCGGATAATCCGCAAGAGATTGTTGAGCAAATTGCTTCTCATGTATTAGCACAATTTCCGGAAATCAACGCTAAAATGAAAGATTCTAATTGGGCTTTTGATTTGACTTACCACTATTACACCGCAATCAGTGGATCGACCGCTCCTTTTTTAAACTTTTTATCTCAAACTGTTAAACAAGGTATTAAAAATGATGTGGAGATTCCAAAATGGTATCAGGTAATCAGATTGTTGAGCCTTCTATTAAAAAATGTTTCGAAAGACAATCAAAAGGAACGTTTATCCGAATTACGGGCTGACGCAAATGAGATTTTAGGAAATATTATCAAACATAACAAGACTGCCACTGACTCGCTTTTTGAAGAGCAGATTAATGTTCTCACTACATTAATCCTTGAGTTGAACAATTCTTGGACCATGGGTGCCGAACATCTGAACTATTATAAAAAAGCTTTGAACCGCCTCAATATTCAAAATTTTTTTCTCTGTCGTTATGAGAATACCGAACTTAACCAAGCACAAGTCACTTTTTATTTTAGTAAGAAACAAATTGAAATACCTAATGTTTTCTCAACAAAATTGCTGATCCCAGGATGGTTTGATAATCCCGACAGTAACTCAGCGATTATTATTCCCATTTTTAATATTGGTTACATTTTTTTTGATATTAATATCTCAGAATTCTATGTCGATGCAACACTCTTTCCCCAACTCACCTTAAGCATCCGGCAATTGTCCCTGATGAGTGAAATCCTTAACTACACCAGTGAACTGGAGAAAAAAGTTGCTGAACGAACCAAACAACTGGTCGAAACTCAACAACAAATGGTTGAAAACGCTCATCGTGCCGGAATGGCCGAAATCTCTGTCAATGTAATGCACAATATTGGCAATCTGCTCAACAGCGCCTGTGTTGCCTCAGAAACAATTGGCAGTATTCTTGCCCAATCAAAAGTTAACGGTCTTATTAAAGCTAATCAATTGTTGACTACATATCGCAACGAATTTAATAATTTAAATGGCAACAACGAATTCCCAAAACTGATTGATTATTATGAAATACTCGGGAAGGAAATCCAAAAAGAGCACAGCCAGATTATCAGCGAATACAAACTGTTGACGGAAAAAATCGCATTGATCCATGAAAGTATGCGTTCACTCCAAGATTTCACTACAGCAGTCACCCTGACTGAAGCGCTGGATCCTGCTGTCTTAATTGATGATTCCTTGCGTTTTCTGGAAAGTTTACTAAATAATAATCAAATAATTGTTATCAAAGATTATCTCCAAGTTCAGCCTGTTGTCTTCTCCAAAAATAAGTTGTACTATATCTTGGTCAATCTGATCAAAAACGCCGTTGAAGCGATGTACAATACCCCAGTAGATAGCCGTTACCTTACTGTTAAAGTATTTTCAGATCCCGAAGACAATGTAGTGCTTCAAATTATCGATACCGGCGAAGGCATTAACCCGGAGAATTTTACTCAAATTTTCAACTACGGGTTTACCACCAAACCCGGTGGTCATGGTTTTACTTTGCATACTTGCGCCAACTATATGAGAGAGATGGGTGGCCAAATAAACGTTACCCCCAACACTTCAGGTATTGGTACCACTTTCACATTGACTTTCCCGCCAAAAAACAAATAATAATCTCATTCTTATCCCCTGCGTATAATCTTCCAAAGTTTCGCTTTGGGAGTCCTCAGTGAATTAGGACTGGGAGCCTGGTTTGGCTTGATAATTTACTACAGCGCCAATCTCTGGGGATCAGATTATTTCCCCATTAAAGCTGCTATAATCTTATTAACCTGTAGGATATTGATCTTCCAGATCTTCGGATTGCTGGGCAAAAACCCATTAATGATTCAAAGCGTCAGTGGAATATTCGCTCACGCATTAGGAGCGCTCCTGGGCGGATTGGTGATTGGTTATTTAATGCAAAAATTTCTGTTAGAGTCGAAGCAGACAGTCACAGGGAACAAAGGTTGACAGCTCAAGTAAAAATCTCAAACTATTCTATCTCGTATCCGAGTATAATCTTCCAAACGTTAACAAACAATAAAATAACCAATAAAAAATCAGGATGAAGGAACAAAATTGAAAACCGACAAACCTTTACTGGCACTTTTACTTTCATTGACAGCCGGGCCAATTCTTGAAGGCTATACCATGCTGATGAAATACTTGAGCTTAACGAATTTAACCGCTTTTGAAACCTTCAGTTTTCTTTCAAGTAACGGCGAGCCTCATTTTACAATGGGAATCATTGGTTTATTCACAGTAGTCAATTGGTATTTCTTATTAGCATATTACAGCGCTAATATTTGGGGAACAGCATTTTTCCCAATCAAGACGATGTTCTTGGCAATGACCGGCGAATCGATCTTTTTTCTTACTTTTGGAGTACTTGGAAAGAACGAAGTAGTGGCACAAACTGTAATCGGCAATTACATCCATGCCTCGGCAGCCGCACTGGCAGGACTATGGGTCGGTTTTTTGTACCAAAAATATCTCTTTAAAAATTGGATGGGAAAATCATTGAAGACGGACAAACCATTACTGGCGATGGCAATCGGTTGGGCAGGCTGGCCGATTGCTGAAGGTCTTACTCTGCTTGCAAAATATTTTGGTTTAGCTAAATTGACAACAATGGAATCTTCCAGCTTGATGTGGCTGCTAACCAATCCCAGTCAGGTGTTGGGTATTCTAAGTGAATTGGGTCTAGGAGCCTGGCTTGGCCTGATCATTTACTATAGCACCAACCTCTGGAGTTCAGATTATTTACCCATTAAAGCCGCCTTAATCTTAGTTACCTGTCGCTCATTAATTGTCCAGATCTTTGGAGTGCTGGGCAGAAATCCATTACTGATTCAAGATAGCGTCGGTGAAACATTGGTCCATGCATTAGGAGCAATCCTTGGCGGATTGGCGATCGGTTATTTAATGCAAAAATTTCTTTTTAAGTCTGCTATAACAACCAAAGGTGGCGAAGTTAATATTTGCTCAAGCTACAATCTCCAATTATTCTATCACTGCAATAATCAAAGCAATTACCGATCATACCAGCCAATGGAAGTTTGACAACGCTTCCGGTTGCGCCTGGTTTCGCGGCCAAGACCGTGAGGATCCTCCGCTACCCTCGCTTTTCCGAGCCAAATATGACGAATACCAATTAAATATAACCTTTCGCAACCGCGCCACCGCACTTAAAGACGTTCCGAATACTGATCAATTAGATAAATGGCTGTTCCTGATGCAGCACTACGGTGTACCTACCAGGTTACTGGATTGGACTGAAAGCCTCCTCTTGGCGTTGTTTTTTGCTTTAGACTCCTACAATGAGAAATGCAGTTGTAAAAAAGCACGGCTTAATCCGACTGTCTGGGTTTTACATCCTTTTAAATTAAACGCACAGGCTTCAATCTCCGGCTTCCCCAATCAGTCTGCCATTAACACAGATACCCAGCCTGCGGCAACCCAACCCCAACTGCCACATTTCCGGCTGGCGTTCACTCCCAAAGAGTATTGGTCGCAGATTGCTAATCTTGAACAAGCAACCCTTCCGGTTGCAATTCACACCAATTACCTGGATCTCCGGATCCTCTCCCAACGCAGCTGTTTTACCATCCACGGAACCCGGGAAGAAGACTTCGGCACAATCTATCACAATACCGGTTTAATCAAAGAAGGTTATCTCTTTAAATTCGTCATTCCTGGCAAACATGCCGAAAGACTCTTAGAAGAACTGAACATCCTGGGAATCAACAAATCAAGCGTTTATCCTGACTTACAGCATTTAGCCCTGGAATTAAAGAAACGATTTAAACTCTAATTACGGACTATTCCTTCCAAAATTCCTGTAGCACTTCATCAAGGTCAGCTACCGAAAACTCCCTCCCCGGCTTAAACCAATCCGGGGGCAGCAACTCCCGATAGTGTTCCCCCAAAAACCGGTCATCCACCAGAATCACCACTCCCCGATCATCCGGGGTCCGGAACACCCGGCCGGCAGCCTGGATCACTTTGATCAACCCCGGGATCAAGTAAGCATAGAGAAAACCATGCCCACCGCGCTCATCGAAATAGACTTTGATTAACTCCTGTTCCTCAGAGACCGCTGGCAACCCAGGACCAACAATCATTACTCCTTCCAGTTGCTCTCCCGGCAGATCGATCCCTTCTCCGAAACTGCCGCCTAAAACCGCCAAACCAACATTGGAGTTTTCAGCACCGGTATCAGTGATCTTTCGCAGAAACTCCCGTCGCTGCGATTCATTCATCGCCGGAATCTGGACAAAGAGATTGGCTTTCCCCATCAAAAGCACCTTCACCAGTGGCAATACCGTCTGCAAATATGAATACGATGGAAAAAAAACCAGATAATTTCCCTTATGCGCCGTCACCATCTTCAGAATACATTTTGCCAATTCCGCTGCTGTCTGATTACGTGCCCGGTAGCGGGTATCGATCCCTGCTTGATGGAGATACAACCGGGTTTCCTGGGGAAAAGGTGAAGTTAACTGGACTGTTAACGTATCCGGCCTTGCCCCCAACAACTCCAAAAAGTATGAAAACGGAGTCAAAGTTGCCGAAAAAAAGATTGCTGATCGGCCATGTTCCAACCGTTCCCGCAATAACAATCCGGGATTTAAACAATAAATCCGTAACAGAAGTTCTTCTCCGGCTTCAAATTCATGCTTTACATACAACGCATACTCCTTGGAATATTTACCGCCCGCCAATTGTGCCAGACGGGTAAACGCCGTCACCTCAAAATAGAAAGTTAAGATAATCTCACGCAGTTCAGAAAACAGATCTTCTTTTATTTGAAACTCCAGTAAAGCGATTAATTTTTCCAGGGACGGAATAAAGAATTCCGGCAAATGTTCGAGTAAAAAACCTGAAACTTGCGAATGCTCTGACACCATCTCCCGGCGCCAGCTATTGAAAAACGCAATTATAGCCTCAACAGCATTAAAGATGTTGCGGTTATAGCCTTGGATCATCCGGCAAAACTCATTAATCCGATGCTCCGAGAAGGTTGCCGAATACATCTCCCGCCCCCGGGTTACCAAGTTGTGGGCTTCATCTACTAAAAAGAGAAAGTCTTTCCGGTTTTGCGCAAAAAACCGCCGCAAATATACCCCAGGATCAAAGAGATAATTGTAATCGCAAACAATCAGATCAACTTTCAATGAAAGGTCCAAAGATAATTCAAAAGGGCAGACCGTATAGGCCCTGGCAGCCTCCAGAACATCCTCCGGAGTAATATATTCCTTCTTCAGCAAAATGGAGAGTACCGACCTTGCTTTCAGATAATAATCTGCGGCATAGAGACAATCCTGCGGCTGACACTTCGACCCAGGGACGAAGCAAACCCGCTCTTTGGCCTCAATAAACACTGTACGCAACCGCAATCCCTGTTCCTTCAAGGTAAGTAACGTCTTCTTCAAAACTTCTTTACCGGCATTTTTGGCAGTCAGAAAGAAGATCTGATTATAACGATTGCTCAATGCCAATCTTTTTAAAGCCGGAAAAAGCACTCCGATCGTTTTGCCGATCCCGGTTGCCGCCTCTACTAACAGATCTCGCTCCTGTTCAATCGCTTGGGTAACTACCTCCATCAACTCCGTCTGCCCTGCCCGGACATCAGGAAACGGAAAGTCTAAGGCCTGAATCGACTGATTACGGAGGTGCCGCCAACAATTACCATCCGCGATAACCTCCAGGTATTTAACTGCTAATCCGTTAAAAAACTGCTCTCCTTCATCAAGGGAGAGCGTAATTGAAAACGACTTTTCTGATAAATCTTCAAGATTAAGATAGGTCAGCTGACCTTTGACGTTTAACTCCGGATATTGCGACATATAGAAGTATAAATAGAGCTTTAGTTGGGCTTCATGGACCGGAAACTGACCATAGCTTAAATTGGCAACCGGAAAGTAGGTTGTCTTAATCTCCTCAACAATTACCCCGGAATTATGTTTTAAAACACCGTCAATCCGGCCTTGGACAACCAGTCGATATTCTTCATTTTCGTAAACATGTTCAATATATACTTCACGTTGATAATCGGGAGGGCGTTGCTTTGCGATCAACTGATGACCGACGGTTCCTTCTTGCCCCCGGGTTGGAGAAATAAAAGTGGTATTTAAATCTTTGGGAGTAAAAAATAACTCGAGTAACTCGCGGACTCCTACTTTAACTTCATATTTACCGGCCAAATTATGCTCCTAACGAACAGACATTCATTTACAGTTATTTTATCATGTACCAACAGGCTTGAATAGTTATAAAACAGTGATTACAGGAAAAATTAACTAAGATGTAGAAACAAACTAAATCAATGTTAATTAAACCGAGGAGAACAACCCATGCAATCGCCAAAACAATACGAAGTAGAAACCCGCTTCTTTTTCAACTCTGTCGAAGAAGCCTTTGCCGCACTTCCTTTTTTGGAGTCATCATTAACTGCCCATTCCAAGTGGCAGACCTATCACTATGGTTTAAGCCTCTACCACCAGGACCAGGTGTTAAGAGTTGGCGAACTGGTTAAAAATAATAATCCAACGCAATTTTTTCTGGGTTGGAAAGGGGTAGATACCGGCAGTTTTGCCAATATCCGCGCAGAGATCGATGAAGAGATCACCAACGGTATTACTAATAGTGCAATCTTAGCGATGTTGGGAGGAAAATCAACCCACCAATCTAAAGACGACGTTATCAACGAATTAATACACCTGAATCATTCAGAGTTTATGCAATTTTCCGGTGAAAACAGGCTCGGCTTCTATGAACCGTTACAACTGTCATTGAAATTGATGTCCTGCGACAGCCTGCAATATCCTTTGTTAGTAGAGATCGAAAAATCAACCAGTGACTATAAACTTGTCCGAAGCTTGGAAGCGGAGTTACAAGCAATCACTGCAAAATACTCCTTGACTCACCGCGTAGTTCATGACGAACCTCCTACATTGTTATATAAAGCTTTATTTGGAACCAACCCATGAAACAAACAACTGTAACAATTATCATCGATCAACAATTTCAATCTCAACGAGTCCTCTTAGGCTTAAAAAAGACCGGATTCGGTGCCGGTAAATACTGTGGTTTTGGGGGAAAGATTGAAGCCGGCGAAACAGCTGAAGCCGCAGCAATCAGAGAACTCAACGAAGAAGCATTCATAGTCGTTACAAAAGAAGCTTTAAAAAGAGCCGGAGAATTAACCTACTTCTTTCCGGATAATCCTGAACTCAACCTCAAAATAACTATCTTTGTTGCTTCTAAGTGGGCAGGAGAACCACAAGAGTCTACAGAGATGAAACCTGAATGGTTTGACGCGGTTAATATCCCTTACAACCAGATGTGGGCCGATAGTATTCACTGGCTGCCTCACATTCTTAAGGGACATTCGCTCACTGCTACCTTTATTTATAATTCTGACAATACCACATTACAAAGTCATGAAATTCAAATAATTAAAAAAAAAACCGCTACTTAAGGACGGTTTTCAGACAAATTTCGCTAAATTTATTAAAGGGAGGAAGTTTGATATCTATTATAACGGTCTTCCTCTGAGTAAGTTCCAAAAAATAATAATTTCCTTTTTAATGCTTGCAACAACTGCATGTTGACGAATGTCCGGTATTAATTTCAGTATCTTGATCAACGATTTCAATTCGTTCTAAAGTAGCAATCACCTGTCCCCGAATTGCACTTAAATAAACTTGTCGCAGTTGATCTCGTTCTTTCAGTTCTGCTTCTGACAGCGGAGCAACCTTGGATTGATGATACAATTGATTCAATCGGGTAATTACCTGCTTTAACTCCATCTATACAATTAATCCTCCTTACCCAAATATTTTTCGACTACTTCCCAGATATTATGTGCCGAATTTGGTCTTCCCAGTTGTTTAATATTTGATTTTAAGGTATTAAGCCCGCTGTGGTTTTTTTGCAACTCCGTAATCCAACTCCGGGCTTGTTGAGGATTATCCGCTTTTTTACCGGCATTATTTTGAACTACAAAGTTACAGTTGCTTGACTCCTGCCCCGGAATCGGATTGGTTACAATCAATGGTAACCCCTTCGCCATCGCTTCGGTAACTGTTAACCCCCCGGATTTGGAGATCAGAATATCGCTGGCTTCCATCAATTCGTGCATGTTTTGAACATATCCATAGACTTTGATATTTTTTTTCAGGCGCTTAACGGCTTCTTTCAGTTCATCCTCCAGTTTCTGGTTTTTGCCGCAAACGACCAGGATTTGAAGTTGTCCTTCTATCTTATCCAGCTCAAATAATAACTCTTCAAAAGAACCGATACCAAAACCACCACTGGCAATTAGAATTGTAAACTGGTTAAGATCCAGTCCGAGCTTCTTCCGGACCTGGGCTTGATCTTGATTTACACTGAATATGGGATCAATTGGAATTCCCAATGGGTAAATCTGATCCTTTTTCACTCCCAATTTCTGCAAACGTGGTGCCAGACTTTCGTGCGGAGTAACATAAAGATCAATTCCCTGATTGCGCCAAAACGCATGGGGGTAATAATCAGTAATACAGGTAATTAACGTTGTTGTTAATCCATGTTTTCGCTTGAGGCGTCCAACCACTTCATTAGGCAGAAAATGGGTAGTTACAATTACTTCAGGCTGCTCTGACATCACTAACTGTTCAAACGGCTTACAATGTTTCGAATTGGTTGCCCGACGAAACAGACGCCCGATCCGATCAATCAACGGAAGATCTAAAAAATGGTAACTGAAGGCCCAAAACCAGGGGCACTTGTTTATCATAAACATGTACGTATCCGGATATGACTTTTTAAAGATCGGTGTCGAGTAATCCAAAATATCTAACAGCTGTATTTCTTCAGCAGGATGATGTTCAACTGCAACTTTATACAATGCCTCTGCAGCACGCCGATGACCGGCGCCGCTGTTAGCATATACAATTAATACTTTTTTCAGGAAATCCATCCCTCTCTGTTGTTTATTTGAAACAATGATAATTAATTATAATTCATCTGATGATCAATCGTCAAATAACATTCGCCAGCGATAATGCTTTATTTTAGCATTTTATGGCCGCCAATATCGTATATTTAATAAAAAAACTATTAAGAAACACTGTTGTTTTTCCTATAATTATACAAAGGAAATATACACATTAACAACGAAAATTAGGATAAATTTCTACAAACAGGTGGTAAAGGAACAAACATGACAAAAAAAAGACTAATTATTGTAATTGTTTCTTTGGTTGTAATCTCACTAATTGGTTGGTTCTGTTTTAAGAACAATCTGCCGTTGCAAGATTCGCAAGCTTCACTGGCAGCTACCCCTGCTGACGAATTGGAAACTGAATCAACTTCTGATTCAGAACCTGCACCGGAAGAACCTTCCGTTAAAAAAGTTGAATGGATTAAACCGGAAGTCATTAAAGGAGTATATGCAACCGGCTGGATGGCCGGTTCTGAAAAATGGTTTCCGCGAATCGTTCAATTTATTAATGAAACAGAAGTCAATTCGCTGGTAATCGATGTCAAAGACGATACTGGTACTTTAAGTTATATCTCACAGGTCCCTCTGGTTGACGAAGTAAAATCAAGACAACGCAAGATCAATGACCCGCAAAAGATGTTTGAAATACTTAAAGAAAATAATATTTATCCAATTGCCCGCGTCGTTGTTTTTAAAGACCCGTTCATGGCCAAAGCAAAACCGGAGTGGGCTGTTAAAGACATTAACGGTGGCCTCTGGAAAGATCGCCATGGCTTAAATTGGGTTGATCCCTATAACAAACAATATTGGGATTATATCATTGCTATCTGCAAAGAAGCGATCGAAATGGGCTTCCAAGAGATCCAATTTGATTATGTACGTTTTACCAGTGACGGCGATGTCAAACGTTGCATCTACCCATTTAACAATGGCAATGCTAAAGAAGATGTAATTATGGAATTTCTCCAATATGCCCGGACAGAGTTAAAAGCATATGATATTCCGATTTCTGCTGATATCTTTGGCCTGACTACCAGCGCTGATGCCGACCTCGGTATCGGACAACGCTTTGAAAAAATCGCCGCCAATGTTGACATTGTCTGTCCGATGGTTTATCCTTCACATTATATTCCCGGAAATTTCGGCTTAAAAAATCCCAATCTGGCTCCGTATGAAACGGTCTTCCGGAGTGTCGGTGATGCGATGAAACGCTTAGAAGAAACAGGCAATACCAATACCACTATCCGACCATGGCTTCAGGATTTCAGCCTTGGCAGCAGATATGGCCGAGAACAAATCCAGGCCCAAATAAAAGCCTTAAATGATTTAGGAATCAAAGAATGGCTCTTCTGGAATCCAAGCTGTCGCTATGATACCGGTAAGTATAATAAAGCAAATTAAGTGCAAATTCAGCTAAAATCAGATATCACCGTTTACTTAATTCCATTCAACCCCTTTACAGGGGTTGAATTTTTAATAAAAAAGAGCTATTTAAAAAATTAACTTTTCAAACAGCTCATACTCTTACAAATATTCTCTAAAACTCTCGTATGCTTTGATCAGATGTTCTTTAGCCCGTAACAGATCCCGATCAACTATTGCCTGATAAAGCGCCCGGTGATTTTTCAAAACCCGTTCTGCCCCGATCTGCTCTAAGGCATTCCTCATTGGATAAGCAAATAATTGCATTACAGTTTTGCAGATCCTTGCAAATGAAGGATTTTTCGAAAACTCCAACAGATGCATATGAAATTGCAGATCAAGCTGTGACAACCGCTCAAGGTTACCATCCTGAATACTGGTTTCAAATTGGTTTAAATCCTCTTCCAAGACCACTAAATCATCGGCAGTTGCTTTCTTAATGGTCAATTCAATCGCATCTACTTCTAAAAGTACCCGTAATTCAAAGAGTTCTTCTTTGGACCCTTTCTCAATAATCAGACTGAATATCAACGGATCTAGCATCGCCTGCGAACTGGAGGTCGCAATAACAGTACCACCCCGTTTTTTAGCGATTAATACTCCCAATCCTCCTAAGGTTTTAAGAGCTTCCCGCAATGAGGTCCTGCTAACCCCTAATTGCTGCGCCAGCTCTGGTTCAGGTGGAAGTCGATCTCCAGGTTTCAACTCGCCTTTGATCAATGATTGGGTAATTTTATCAATAATCTGTTGTACTATTGTATTAGACTGAATCGGCTGAAACAATCGATCACCTCAAACATTTTTAGCTCATTTCAATAATCAATCATTCTTTATTTATAGTTCCGTAATTAAAGATATTTCTCCTGCTAAACCCTTCAGTATTTTAACGTAAATTTAGCATTTCATTTAAAAAAGACCCTTTAGGGTCCTAAGTACAATAAAAAACTATATCCCATTAAGGAATGTTGATCACCCAGACCGCCGGGCGAATGCTTCTGAAAGTAAAAAAAGCCAATCTTTTCCCATCAGGACTCCACGAAACCGAACCGCCATTTAAACTCACTTTATTGGTTACATAGTGAATTTCACCGGTCGCCAGGTCTTTAATATACAGACTGCCACGATCATATTTTCCATTGCCGTCTTTAGAATTATTACGGCTGGAAACGAAAGCCAACTTAGTCCCATCTGGTGATAAAGCCGGCAAACGATTATCAAATTCATCAACAATTACCGGTTCATTCTCGTTAGTGTCAGGATCAATCGCCCAAATACTCCCTCTGCCAAAATCCATAACCTGAGCTGTTGTCCCGGCTACAGCAACAATCTTCGGTACAGGATTCATCTTTGTATAGTAGATCTTATTATCAACACCCCAACAGGGTGAATTTAGCAAATCAGCGTCGGTTCCGGTTAACATTGTTACACTACTGGATTTTAAATCAACAATCATCAGTTGTGCATTATATGGGCCTTTCCCCCTACTAAACACGATCCTTTGACCATCAGGCGCCCACGACGGTTCCCGATCCTGCCCGCCATTTGTCAATTGTTTTCCGGCTCCGCCAGGATACTCCTTGATCCAGATAGCTGAATTTAAGTCTTTGGTATTGGTCCCAAATGCTCGGCGCGTCATTGCAATCCGTTTACCATCTGGCGACCAACGTGGCGAGAAATCAATTATACCACTGGTACCTGTTAATAAAGTCGGCTGCGCCGCAGGATCTAATGACCAATACCAGATATGCATCTTGGACGCCGGTTCACCCTGCATCTTTCCTGAATAAACGATTGCTTTGCCACTAGGAGCCCAGTCACAAGACCAAATATCAATATTGCCAGACAGTAACCGGGTTTCGGTCCCTGCAAGATGAGCATAAGGATTGGACCTCTCATCGCCATCAGCCCAGAGACTCCCCGAAGCAATCAAAAACAAGACTAATATTACAATTAATTTTGGCGTTTGAACCTTTGTTTTAATCTTCATTAAACGCTTCCTTTTTGACGATAAATTGTAAATATATTATTCGACGCAAGCAAAGATTCACCTTTCCAATTAAGGCTGGAAATTACTCCTCACCCACAACTTTCACTTCCGGAACTAAATCAACACCATACTGGCTTTTGATTGTTCTTTGAATATGGGAGATCAAGTCCAAAACATCCTGCGCTTTCGCTCCTCCAATATTAACGATAAATCCGGCATGTTTATTCGAAACCTGTGCTCCGCCAATGGTATAACCTTTTAATCCGGCCTGTTCAATTAATGGCCCGACGTAATAACCCTCGGGTCTACGAAAAACACTCCCGGCACTGGGCAACTCCAACGGTTGTTTACTCTCTCTTTTACAGGTCAATTCAGCGACTCTTCCCTGAGCACTTTCGGGGGCAACCGTCTCCAGTTCAAATTCTGCTGTTAAAATGATCTGCTCTGCTGCCTGAAACCTGCTATGCCGGTAGCCAAAATCAAAATCCGGTATATGGTACTCAACAAGCCCATCCTTTAGATCAAACACCGTTGCTTTGGTTAATACCTGCGAAATTTCGCCATCATAGGCTCCCGCATTCATATAGACCGCACCACCAACGGTACCGGGAATTCCACAGGCAAACTCTAAGCCGGTCAATCCCGCGCAAGCAGTAGCTTTCGCCAAATCAGACAATGATACTGCCGCACCCGATGAAACCTTAGCCCCTTCAATCTTCCATTCGGCAAATGCACCACTTAACTTTATAGCAATACCCCTGATCCCTTTGTCGCGCACTAAAAGATTAGAACCCAGCCCAACGACCATCCAATTAACTTGTTCGGCTTTACAAAACCGGATCGTTTGGCTCAGTTGTTCGATATTCTCCGGCTCAATCAGCAAATCAACCGGCCCGCCAATTTTAAAGGTGGTCAGCTCAGACATTGGAAAATCAGAAGTCATCTTAATACCTTGCAACGCAGACAAAGCCTTCTTACGCCAATCAGACAACACCATTACCTTCTTTCAACTTTCTTTTTTGGATATTAAAAAGGTTTACGGAAACTATAATATCAAACAATCGAGCAGTCTTAAAGTAATTTTTTCTGTTTTTCGGAGGTTAATGATGAAACTTTTTCAACCAAAAAGGGTCCTCTTTGAAGAAGAGGCGCTCCAATACCCTCTTGGTCAAAAGATTTATGATTATTATTCAACCACAAATGTTGAGCTTAAAAATATCGGTTCCCATAACCGGGTTACCGGAATCCCGGGGACCACTCCGCAGGAGAGTTACCATGAAGCTAAATTAACCTTGGTTGTGGGAGTAAAACGTGACTTACGGCTGGACACCTGCAAACCCTCGGCTGACTATGAATTTTCTCTAGGGACAAGCTGTCCTGGCGGTTGTCAATATTGCTATCTGCAAACTCATTTAGGTAAAAAACCTTACATCAGAGTATACGTTAACATTGATGAAATTCTCGAAAAAGTGAAGACGATCGCTGAAACTAATGCTCCTAAAATCACCACATTTGAAGCAGCAAGCACTTCGGACCCCTTAGCCGTTGAACATATTACCGGTTCTTTAGGGAAAACGATCCGTTTTTTCAGCAAGCAACCTTTTGCCCGATTAAGACTGGTAACTAAATTCGCCAATGTCGATTCTCTTTTAAATATCGACCATCGACAACAGACCAGGTTTCGGTTCAGCTTAAATTCCGCAACGATAATCAAAATGTTCGAACATAATACTGCCAGTATGGAAGAGCGGATCACCGCCGCTAATAAAATTACCAAAGCCGGATACCCGCTTGGTTTTATAATTGCTCCTCTCTTTATTTATACCAATTATCAAGCTGATTATGCCCAACTCTTTCGGAAACTGGCCGAAAGCTTACAACCCATACCGCCTGACTTGACATTCGAACTGATCACCCACCGTTTTACCACCAAAGCTAAAAATGTTATCTTAGAAAGATTTCCAGCTACTAAATTAGATTTAAACGAACAACAGCGGCGCCGGAAATTTGGTAAGTATGGATTGGTAAAATATATTTATCAGGAACCGGACTATATCGAGTTAAAAGAGACAATCTTCGAGTTGTTGGAACGGTTTTTCCCCAATTCGAAGGTCGAATATTTTACATAAAAAATCCCGTCAATCTTAGACGGGATTTTTAACCGGTTGCAATCTCCTTATTGAATCTAATCTGGTTATTGTTTACTGTTAGCTCAACAGCCTTTGTTAATAAGTCTGCATAACTGTAAGATATTCGGCGTTCAACCTGACGTTCTTGAAAACGGACTACAAAAACTTTAGGGTAGGTTTGTTCCAAGATGCCCTCTACTTCAAAGACCTTCTTTCTGCCACGATTGGCTTTTATTTTGATAGTCTTTCCTACGAACAAGTCTAAATCTTCACGAATTCGTTCTAAAGCCCCCAACTCGTTCATCCGATTCACCTTCCTTCACATCACATGTTTCAAATTATAGCATACTTGTCCGAAAATGTCAAGCCAATTATTATACAGGATTACCTGGGGTTTTGTCAATAATTATTTTGTATATTTATCTGCTACCTTTGACGCCCCATAAGAATCTGGTTTTATTTTGGCATCAAAACCACTTCCGGTAACCATTCCGACTACTTCGCGGATTATCTCTTTGGTTTTACCCTGTTCTCCAACATCCAAATGAATCTCCACATTTAAATCATCCAATCCCGCCGCAGCCAAACTCTCGGTTACTGTCGCTGCAACCCTTAGACTCTTTGATGTTTCGTAAAAAATTCTCTGTTTAAGATTGATTTTGGCAGGCTCACGCTCTTTTGAATAATAAAAACGACCACCTTTGCCCGCACGCAGGACAATAATGGCCGTAACATAACATACCTCTTCCCTTGAATGATGAGAATCAGTTCCAACAATGATCTTAAAATGTGAATCCGGACAACTTTGAACAAATTCTGACAAATCAGCAATCACCTGTTCCAAAGTAAGTTGTCCCCGGGTCGGACTGTTAAAAATCATTACGATTCCCTCTATGTTCTTCTGGATTTGAGCTCTTTGGCAATTTGCAGAAAAACGTCAAAACCGAGCGTTTCACCCCTGCAAGCCGGATCGACTCCGATCTGCCGTAAGTAACCCTCCAATTCCGCCCTACTCCCAAAATAACCTTCTAACCCTTTAAATGCATTTAAGACTGTTTTCCGCCGTTGGGCAAATGCTGCTTGTACCACCATCTGTAAATAGGGATAGATCTCCGGGCTTTCTTTATGGGAATGCGGCGTAATCTTAACAATTGCCGAATCAACCTTTGGCGCCGGAAAAAATACCGAATTAGGGACATTACTGACTAACTCCGAACGCCCAAAATAATTGAGCATTACTGTTAATGACCCATATTCCTTACCGCCTGGTTTCGAGCAGATTCGTTGCGCTACTTCTTTCTGGACCAAAAACAACATCAGGTCCCAGTTAATTCCCGATTCCAGCAACTTAAAAATAATCGGGGTCGTTATATAGTATGGTAAATTAGCAATTACTTTATATTTTGAAAAACGGTTTTTTGCCGAATCAATTAATGCAACTAAGTCAACTTCCATAATATCAGCGTTGACCAGCGTAAAATTGGTTACCTCACTAAAAGATTCTTTTAAAATCTCGGTTAAACCCCGGTCATACTCAACTGCAACAACATGTCCCGCATTGGCAACCAATCTTGAGGTCAAAGCCCCCAGACCCGGTCCAATCTCTAATACAAAATCTTCACCAGTCACCTCACCACAACGAACAATTTTGTCCAAAATGTTTTGGTCGACCAGAAAATTTTGGCCTAAACTTTTTCTTGGCGCAAGGTTTCTCTCGGTTAAAGTTTGTTTAATCGCTTTTATTGAAACAGGTTGAACCGGCATCCAGTCACATCCGTAAATTTTTTTTGGAAGTTTGCAATTATAAAATCAAAAACCTAAAACAATTAAGACTTACGACGATCTCTTATAAAATGGCTGCCCTGAATTGTTTTACCAAACCGTAACAGTTCACTGCCGATCGCTTCAGCCTCAAACCAGTTATTGATTACCCGGTGTTGGTTGCTGACGATCCCGAAATCCAAAGTCATGAACGGATACTGTTCCAGCATTCCGCGGCGATTATTGATCACCAGCCCATGACGCTTACGATCTTCTTCTTCATAATACTCCAATATCTCCATATCGAAACGATTGATGGTTTCGCGACAAAATTCCTCAGCATATCCCGCCTTCATTAAAACACAGAAATCATCGCCTCCGAAATGATACAGTTCTCCGTCGGCATCGCGAAACTTGTCCAATTCTTCCTGTAAAAGTTTTGCTAAATAACTAATAACACTATTACCTTTTCCATATCCGTAAATTTTATTATAAATTTTAAAATCTTTCAAATCACAAAAAGCTAAATCAAATGATGCTTTGTCTGCAATTAACTGATCAACTTTCTCCACTAAATGGGTCTTTCCGGGAAGTAATGTATGGGGATTAATCTGCTTTAACAAACGGTATTTAGTAATATTTTGATTAACTTTGCTCAACAGGTTTTTAGGGGTAAAAGGTTTGACCAAAAAATCGTCCACTTTGATCCCGGTTGCTTTAAACTGGGCTTCATCAAATGTTTGATCAATCATTAAGACGATCGGTTTTGATTTAAACTCCGTTTTTTGATTCAACTCATAACAGATTTCATAACCGGACTTCCCCGGTAACTCAGCACTGATTAAAAACAAGTCCGGTTGACTACTAGATGCCTTTTCCAGCACTGAAGTACCATCACGCAGCGTTATAACCAGGTAGCCCGCGTTTGACAGCTTAATAGTTGCTAACTCTATAACTTTTGGATCGGCTTCCGCAATTAGGATTTTTTCTCCTTCCATTAGAACCACTCCATTTATTTTTAATATTAATATTTTCGACAAATATTACCGCTTTCCTCCAAAAATATAAGGGCTACCTCCAATAATATAAAAATTGATCACACCAACTGTAACCGGATAAGTTATAAATTTAAAAGGGCTCCTTTTAATTCTTCCTTCGTGATTTTACCAAGCATATATTCTTTAATCACTTTTGACATTGAGCTTTGATGTGTGCCGGTCTCCAGCTGGATTAAGGTTGAACGCTTTAATAGTTGATGCATGTTTTTCAAATCAGAATTAACTTCACCTACTTCAGCAACTGCCGGAATGAAACTCAATTGTTCGATCAGGCTATTATTCCGGTAACTACTGATAAACTGTCCTAATTTGACCGCAGCTAAAAGATGGTCGTCTCCTTTAGTTTTACGATTGCGATAAACACTGACCGCTCCATGTTCAACCAGTTGCCGTTCACGATCGTTTACTATTTTCGGCGCCGGTAACAGAACCGGACTCCAGTTTTGATTACGGTTTGACAGCTCCTGTTTGATAAAATTATATAAAAACGGCCTGATCCCCGCCAATACTGCTGTTTTTCCGGTTAAAAAATCGCCTAACATATGCGAATCATAATATTTGGAAAATTTTGTCGCTTTTAATTGTTCCAATCTTGTAACCAAAACTTCAACCTGATCCTCTACCAATTCGTCTCCTGCCGTTCTTATAAAATCAGAATTACGGCGTCCACGAATAAATTGAATTCCCGTTGAATCTGCAAGATCGCCGGACTGCCATGCATTCATCTCCGTCAATATGTAATTAAGTAACCCCCTGGAACCAAGATATCCGCCAAATAAGTAGTTTTCTGAACCCAATTTCGCATTAATTTGAAGAAAATCTTCCCACTCCCATCCCTCATTTTGGATCTTTTCAATTGAAAGACCGGCCGCTTCTAATAGTTTGCGATTTCCTACCCAGTAATTCGGTAAAATCCACCGCGGAAAGCTTCCTACAATTTCACCCACCGCCACACTCTGCAATAACTTGGGGTGATAGAGCCTAAGTTCTTCCGGAGTTAAATAAGGGCCTACCGGAATTTGCTGCCGGTAATCGAATGGAGGGATTGTAAAAGACGAACAATAGACGTCCGGTGCCTCATTGCGTTTTAAAGCCTCTTCCAATAAATTAGGAGCCGTTATCGGATCAATCAGTCTCAATTTAACCTTGATATTGGGGTAATGGCTTTGAAATTCAGCTATTAGACCCTCCAGATAATCTTGGTAGTTCTGTCCATTTAAAGCGAGTGACCAATCATAATCCCACAACTCCAGCAAATACTGTTTTTGGGGATCGAGTTTAACCTGAGTATTTAAGCGAAGATAACGATCACCAATTTTAATCCGGGTCCGCCTTTCGTTATATACCATGATTGCACTTATCACAAACAAGAGGACAAAGATTACCAGTAAGATAGTTCTGCGCCTGATTATCAGCATCCGGGATCCTACCTTTCTTCAAAAGCAGTTTATCGCACTTTAATCAAATACTGTTCATTTAGTCCAATTATTCCTGAAGGCTCCAGTCCATAAAATTGTTGCAATTTAAGCACCGCTTCCTCCATCCCCGGCCCAAAACGGGCATCTGCCGGTCCGGGATCAAAACCTGCTTTACGAAGCGCAAATTGTAGTATTAAAACATCTTTACCCACTTGCTTCCGTTTAACTTCTTGAGGAATTGTCACCCGGGGCAAATCGCCGACAATATGCACCGGAGTACCTACCTTTACCAAACTATACAGCTCCAAAACATTATGGTTAAACATCCTAATGCAGCCGTGACTACTGGCATGGCCAATCGACCCCGGTTTATTAGTACCATGAATTCCATAGATTCCCCACGGCACATTTAAACCCATCCACCGTACTCCAAAACCGCCACCCCAGTTACCCCCCTTATTAATAATCTTCCATTCACCGATTGGACTTGGGGTTTTAGGAGTTCCAATCGCAACCGGATATTTCTTGATCGGTTGACCATCCCGGTAAAGTGTTAAGGAAAGCCGCCGGGTGTCAATGATGATCAGATCGCCGTTGACCTTTGGAACCTGCGATGTTTCGAGTGCCGCTTTTTCAAAGATTACATAGTCCTCAGCATCTTCACAGACAACTTTTAATTCTTGTTCACTGTCGGAATCAATTGAAAAACTAAGCGTCCCACCAAACAACACTGATAGAAATATCAAAGCCAAACATAATATTAGCTTCATTCCCTGTTTCAAACAGAAACCTCCCCAGCACTTACTCTAAACACAGTTGCTATGTATCTCTCTCTTACTTAGCATATTTTTATGTTGGTCCAAAAAGGTTTATGATTCATTAGTTAACGTTTGAGTTGTAGTCTCATAGCCCCTTGGATGGAGCCTCTTGTATCAAACAATTAATCCGCTGCTAAACAGTAAAACAAAAAAGAGGTGTTACAATTACCAAAATTGCAACAACCTCTTTTAAACAGTTTAAATTAATTATAATTCTAATATTTAACTCTTTTACCGGTTAAAATATAGATCGTCTCTTCACCGATATTAGTCGCATGGTCGGCAGTACGTTCCAGCCACTCAGCCACTAATAAAAATCTTGACGCCTGGTAGACAATCTGGGGTGAGATATCATTTTTTCCTAATATTTTAATCAGTTCATCACAAATCTCATCATAAAGATTGTCTGCTTCTTCATCCTTACGGCAAACTGCCTCTGCCAGATCCGGATCTTTATCTACAAAAGCTTTTAAAACCGTTGAGATCATATTCATGGCGACCGATGCCAATTGCGGAATATGAACCAACGGTTTTACATATTTATCATTCTTCAATTCTAAAACAACTTCGGCGATATTAGTCGCGTAATCACCAATCCGTTCCAAATCATTAACAATCTTTACTATTGCAAAGTCACGTCGCAGATCAAATCCGACTTGTGGTTGTTGCGATACCACTCTTTCAATCTCTTCCTCAATTACAATTTGAAGATTGTCGATCAGATCATCCCGTTCAATTACAACCCTTGCTAATTCTGTGTCCTGATCCCGTAAAGCTTTAATTGCATTTCGCATGGTTTCTTCTACTAACGTCCCCATTCGCAACAAATCTTGCTGGATCATGCTTGTCGTTTTAGCAACTGAGTTTTCAATCATCCTTACCACTCCCCTTATGTATTTCTTAATTAAAACACACCCGCGGTAATTATTTGAACTCGAACAAACGATGCCGTGACTTCTTTTACTCTCTGATAACAGCCCCATTCTGTTAAATTATATTATTATAATAATTTCTCCTATCACCGCCCGATTCCTACTTTTTGAAAAAATATTTTTTATTTATATTCAGATTGGCCCTTTCCACATGATAATTGCATCTTCATTATTATCAAGGTAATACTTCCGTCTGATTCCCATATGAACAAACCCTACTTTTTGATAAAGACTCTGGGCCGGAATATTTGACCGCCGCACCTCCAGCGTCAGGTGTTTAACCCCCTGTTCTTTACAAACTTGAGTTAAACAATCGATCAACTTCTCTCCAATCCCAAAACGGCGATACTGTGGATGTGTTGCCAGATTGGTAATATGTCCCTCATCAAAAATAATCCAGACTCCAATATACCCAACCACTTTTCCCGAGTAATCTTTGGCAACCAAATATATCGCTCTTTCATTCTCAAACAATTCATGTAAAAAAGAGTTTCTTGACCATGGAGCCGGAAACGACTGCTCTTCAATCTCAATTACTGCTTCCAAATCTTCAATGGTCATTCGCTCCACGGTTACCTGCATTTAATCTCTCCTCTAACCGGACCTCTGCCTCAACCCTTCGAAGATATGAAGGAGTCAAGACACGATCCCCTTCCTGATAATGCGGATTCTGATAGATAATTTGTATTGCCAATACTGCCGAAGGACGACCTCCGTACACTGGAGCAATGGCAAAATTGGGATATTCATTCCAGATCTGTTGATAGTTTTTACCTGCATCACCACAGATGATTACCCGGTCATAAGCCCGGCATTGTTCCGCAAATTGACGCACCGTCATCGCTGCCGGCACGATCACCTCGATCAATCCCTCCGCGGTAGATTCATACAACGCGGCATAAACTTCTTCCCGCCGGGCATCAATTGCAACCGCGATCCATTTTGAACTGTTACGATAATTTTCGGCAATTATCCTTAATGTGTTTATCCCTTTTATCGGCACATTTAAACTTGTTGCCAACCCCTGGGCTGTTGCCATCCCTACTCTGACTCCGGTATATGAACCCGGTCCGGTCCCAACAACAATCAGCTCAATATCTTTAATATCCTTACCAACTTTCTGCAATAGTTGGTTTAAAGTTGCCAGCAGATATTCGCCACCGCCTTTAGCAATCTTGATTGTAACTTCAAAAATGATATCATCATTATCACAGAGAGCCATGGTCCCCCAAGGTGTTGCCGTCTCGATCCCTAATATCAGCATAAAAAAACTCCCAGTCTGTTTTGATAGTAATTCCAGTTCAACTTGTCCATTCTAAATAGCAATTTCAGCCACTAACTTCTGGTATCTTGCGCCCCTTGGAATTAAGATCACCTGTCGTGAACCTGATTCCAACAGCTCAATTTTGACCTCTAAATAATCGGTCTGCAATTTATCAAGCAACATCTTTCCCCATTCAACAATCGTAATCCCTTCTTCAATCAACTCATCAGGTTCAATGATGTCAAGCTCAAACAAACTCCGTAACCGGTAAAGGTCCAAATGATTGAGTGTATACTCTCCGATATAGGTCTTCTTCAATTGAAAAGTCGGACTGGTTACAACCTCATCAATCCCCAGACCTTGCGCAATTCCTTTAGTAAGTGTTGTTTTACCAGCTCCCAAATCGCCAAAGAGAAACAACAGATCACCAGGGAGCAAATTGGCTCCCAGTTTTTTACCCAGATCAATCATCGCTGTTTCAGAATCTACAATTATCGTTTTCATCTTTTTTTCCTTTAATTTAATACTTTCCCAGCTTATATTTGATCTAAGCTTAGCACAGCATAAATTGGTTGGTCAAGTCCGGCGCTTCCATCTCTAACCCCATTAATAACTCTCCCTCTTTATTAACGCTTGTTGGAGAAACACCCTAAAGAGTTCTGACATAGCGTAGCTGGTTGTCAAGCGTTCAGGATGCCATTGGACTCCTACAACCCAAGGTTCACCTTCCAATTCGATCGCTTCGACAACTCCGTCAGTACTATGACCACTTACAATCAAACCCTGACCCAATTTCTTAACCGCCTGATGATGATGGCTATTAACAATTCGCGTTTTCCCTAAAATTTTTGCAATTTTAGTTCCTTCTTTAAAATTCACTTGATGAAAAAGATCTTTCTTTAGATACTTCGATTGATGAGAGCCTACTTTGGAAATCATCAAACTAAGATCTTGATATAAAGTACCCCCCAATCCTACATTCAGAATTTGCATTCCACGACAGATTGCCAAAATTGGTTTTTTCTCCTTTAAAAAATACCGAAACAGAGCGATCTCAAACCGATCCTGCTCCGGATCAACGTTGGTTAATCTGTGGGACTTGATCCGCTGCTCTTGATACAGTGCAGGATCAATATCCCCACCACCTGACAGTAATAAACCGTCGAGCTGAATGCTATATTGCTCTAACAGCGACTTTTCATCCATTCTTGGTATTAAAACCGGCAGACCACCGTTTTTGACGATCGCCAAACTGTAATCTTGTTTCAAAGTTATTATCTTTTGCTGCTGATTGAAGCTACAACTGATCCCGATAACCGGCTTCATTAGTAGTTTCCCTCCTGTAGTTATTTAACATACTATGAGGGACCACAATGACTTATAACATAATACTTTTAGCTTTAAATTCCAATTAAAAAGCCCGGACAGCAAATTTTAAATAAAAAATGAACTGCTCCAAAACTCATCTTGGAGCAGTCCTTCCTAAATTATAAATCTTTTAATCCGATGCTGATTTCTAAAGCCTGATTAACTTTGTCCATGATCTCTTCATCTAAATGGTCAATTTTCTCTTTCAACCTTTGTTTATCGATAGTACGCAACTGCTCCAAGAGGATTACCGAGTCCTTTTCCAAACGGTAACGTGCGGCACTGACCTCAATATGAGTCGGTAATTTGGCGCGTTTAATCCTGGATGTGATGGCTGCAACAATTGTAGTAGGACTATAAGTGTTTCCAACATCATTTTGAATAATCAGTACCGGTCTTTGACCGCCTTGTTCCGAGCCAACAACCGGGTTTAAGTTCGCATAATAAATGTCTCCGCGACGGATCAAAATTTATTCCCTCTTTACCAGATAATTTTCATAGTCTTCAAAGTCTCGGGAATCCTCTTCTAATCCATCTTCGGCCAGCATGAGGTTGATTCTTCCCATTCTTTGATAGCCGGCTCGACATCGCTCCAATCGTTCCTGACGACGCCTTTCTTCAATCAGTCGCAGCATCGCTTCACGAACAAAAGCACTGCGGTTCCCCGTTTCCCGGCGGACAATTCCATCCACCTCTTGGAGGAGACTATCGGGCAAACTGACCATTATTCTTTTAGCCTGCGCCATCAATCCACCTCCAGGACAACTTTGAGAAATAAATCTCTATCTTTATTATATACAGTTTTCTAAATTTCAGTCAAATGGGAACCCCTCAGAGTTATTTTACAAAAAATCATGGGGATATGAGACTTCAGTAATTGCGCCTAAAAATTTTAATCTATTAAATTTGGTAGTCCTCACGAAAATAAATTACCAGTAATATTCCTGAATCAATGCTGACCTTGGCCGGTTTCCCGGTAAATTGATTATGGATCCCCCGCGAATGTTTGAAATAAAGGGTTTCACCGATTAATGGGAAGGCTAAATTGGTAGTAGTAACTCCCATAACTTCAGGAGTAAGTGGGACCAATGACACAGCCCAGCCCTGACGCGGTTCGATGGCCGCCGATTGGTCAATAACAAACATCTCATGGTGGTAATCAATCAATGTAGCCCGCACTCCTTTTTCGAGTGCGTTAACCAATAGCCCGATATTTGCCAGGCAATGGTCCAATCTGGCTCCCAGCCCGCCAACAATTCGAACTTCTTTTGCCCCCAGAGTAATCGCATGTCCTAATGCCAATTCCAGATCAGTATAATCTTTGTTGGCAGGATATTTAAACACTTCCGTCCCCTGACTGATCAATTGTTCCAGGGTTGATTGGGGTAATGAATCAAAATCCCCAATTAAATAATCGGGCTTCTTCTCCAGGTTCAATAATATTTTTCCGCCTGAATCAACCGCTATAATGAGATTAGGTTTTTTAGAGAGTTCCGCCTCCAGCACTTCCGTCTCAATTGGACCCCCGGCGACGATCAATACCTTTTTGTTAAACTGGTTCATCTTCGCGTTCCTCTTCAACTCCAACTGTGAAATAAATCAACTCGCATTCAAATTTTAAAAAAACACGACCTTTTGGGTCGTGTTTTTGACTGATTTGATAATTAACGTTTTGAGAATTGTGGAGCTTTTCTTGCTTTTTTAAGACCGTATTTACGACGTTCTTTCATTCTGGGGTCACGGGTCAAAAGACCGGCTTTCTTCAATGGTGCACGGAACTCATCAGCCACTTTTAATAATGCTCTGGCAATACCATGTCTGACTGCTCCCGCTTGACCGGATTTACCGCCACCATGAACACTGGCGTAAATATCATATTTATCATTTGTATTAGTAATGGCTAAAGGTTGTTTGACAACAATTTCCAAAACTTTACGACCAAAATATTCATCAACTGGTTTACCGTTAACGATAATATTTCCTTGTCCGGAAAAAACTCTTACTTTAGCAACGGCACATTTTCTTCTGCCGGTACCATAATATGCTGCATTTTTAGTTGTTTTCTTTGCTCTTGGCATCTTTTCTTCCTCCTTTCTTAGGCCTCTATTTCGAGTACTTCAGGTTGTTGAGCTGCGTGTGGGTGCTCATTCCCTCGGTAAACCCGTAATTTTTTAATCATTTTTCGGCCTAAGCGGTTATGAGGAAGCATTCCCCAAATTGTCTTTGACAACGCATATTCCGGTTTGGTCTTTAAAAGTTGACCATATTTGGTCTCTTTTAATCCACCAGGATACAATGAGTGAGTGTAGTGAATCTTGTTCTCCGCTTTTTTGCCGGTCAGTACAACTTTCTCGGCATTAATGATGATTACATGATCTCCGCAATCAACATTTGGTGTAAAATTAGGCTTGTGTTTACCCCGTAAGATCGAGGCTACCGTTGAGGCTAAACGACCTAAAGTTTTACCTTCAGCATCGATAACGTACCATTTACGCTGAACCTCATCCGGCTTCTGCATGAATGTTTTCATCAAATTTCCCCCCTGCATAAATGCTGCTAATTCTCTAATCAAATTAAATTTGTTTAGAGAAAAAGGGTCGTACCAATATTAATTTATACGACTTTAAAATTATACCAGAATGTTTCAAGAAAGGCAACAATTTTTTAATCCCAGGTAGCTTTATGGACAATTCGATAACCATTTTCTTCAATCGCCCGGATTACCTCAGCCGTATTCTGGCCATCCAATCGCAAAACCAACTCGCCGGACTTGTGATGGAATAAAGCTAATGAAATAATATTAACCCCTTTTGACTTAATTATATCAGTCAGATCGGCGATTGCCCCAATACGATCTTCCAAATCAACCGTCAGCCGGACTCCGGTCTGTTTCAATCCCATCAAATCTAAAAAGGCATCAAAGATATCTGATTCGGTAATAATTCCAATCAATTGTCCGTTATCAACTACCGGCAACGCTCCAACTTCATTGGAACGCATCAATAAAGCGGCTTCTTCTAAAGTTGCTTCCGGGCTTATTGTGAACAGCTGTTTAGCCATTGCATCTTTAACTACCAATTTGGAGAGGACATAGTTAAGCTCCCAAACACTTAACGTCGTAGCAGCAGACGGAGTAACCTTCAGCAAATCTTCACGGGTGATAATTCCAACCAGTTTTCCGTCTCTTACCACCGGCAACCTGGCCAGATTGTTCTTCCGCATCTGTTCCCCAGCTTCGTTAATCGTTGTATCTTCAGTAGTAACAACTAGGTTGGTCGACATAAAATCTTTAACAAACATTCTGTTCCCTCCCTTACTTCTTACTAGTTTCTTCGGTAGATCCTACTTATAATTATAGAGTTAACTTAAGATAATGAAAATAAGAAAATGAGAAATAATTTTCTCATTTTCAATCATTACTTAGTTATTGATGCGCTTTAACCTGGTTTAAAATTCGCTCGATAAGCTCATTCAGTTGCATTGTACCTAAATCCCCATCTTTTCTGGAGCGGACTGCTACTGTACCAGTCTCAACTTCCCGCTCACCAATAACAAGCATATAAGGGATCTTTTGCAACTGAGCCTCTCTGATCTTATACCCAATCTTCTCATTGCGCAGATCAAGCTCAACCCGGATACCTTGATCCTCCAATTGTTTTTCAATCTCTAACACTCTGGGGTGCTGTGCCTCACTGATCGGTAACAGTTTGACCTGTACCGGCGCTAACCAAGTTGGAAATGCTCCGGCATAATGCTCCGTCAAAATAGCAATGAACCTTTCAATACTACCAAAGACCACCCGGTGAATCATTACCGGCCGGTGTTTTTCACCATCAGATCCGACATAAGTCAGATCAAACCGTTCCGGCATTTGGAAGTCAAGTTGGATTGTCCCGCATTGCCAGGTCCTGCCGATCGAATCCTCGAGATGGAAATCAATCTTCGGCCCATAGAAAGCGCCGTCGCCTTCATTGATTCGATAGTCCATATTGCGGGCATTCAGCGCCTCCTGCAAGGCTTTGGTGGCAGTCTCCCATTGTTCTTCAGTACCCATCGATTTTTCAGGCCTGGTAGATAACTCAACATGATAATTAAAGCCAAATACTTTATAGAAATCATCGATCAGTTCAATGACACCCAAAACTTCGTCTTTAATCTGATCCGGAGTCATAAAGATGTGAGCATCATCCTGAGTAAAACACCGAACCCGCATCAAACCGTGCAAAGCCCCTGACAACTCATGCCGGTGGACCAACCCAAGCTCCGCCATCCGTTGCGGCAGATCTTTATAGGAATGCAACTTACGTTTATAGACCAACATTCCTCCGGGACAGTTCATCGGTTTTACCGCAAAATTACCCTCATCAATCTTGGTAAAGTACATATTCTCCTGATAATGATCCCAATGACCGGAACGGTGCCACAGTTCTTCATTTAAAATAATCGGCGTTTTAATCTCCTGGTAACCCCGTTTGCGGTGTTCCTGGCGCCAATAGTCCTCTAAGATATTCCTTAGGACCATTCCTTTCGGCATAAAAAACGGGAAACCAGGCCCTTCATCTAAAAGATCATAAAGATCCAACTCCCGGCCCAACTTACGATGGTCGCGCTTCTTCGCCTCTTCCAGCTTGAATAAATACTCATCCAGTGCTTTCTTACTTGGAAAAGCTGTCCCGTAAATCCGTTGCAACATCTCCCGGGAAGAATCACCGCGCCAGTATGCGCCGGCAATCGACATCAATTTAAACGCTTTTAACCGGCCCGTACTGGGTAAATGTGGTCCCCGGCAGAGGTCAGTAAATTCACCCTGCTTATAAAATGAGATATTTCCATCTTCTAAGCCTTCGACTAACTCTATTTTATACTTCTCGCCTTTACTCCTGAAATAGTCCAAAGCTTCCTGCTTTGGCATTTCATAACGTTCCACCGGAAAATCCGCCGCAATAATCTTGGCCATCTCGGCCTCGATCTTCTCTAAATCTTCAGGCTTCAGAGACTCCGGCAGGTCAAAATCATAATAGAAGCCATTGTCGATGGCCGGACCAATTGCTAACTTCGTATCAGGATATAATCGCAATACTGCCTGGGCCATCACGTGCGCCGCAGTATGCCGTAAAACCTCTAACCCTTCCGGATCATCCGTTTTGATTAATCGCAGGGAAACTTCTCCATCAAGCTTTTTATTCAGGTCAACTAACTCCTCATTGACCTTAGCGGCAATCACTTCTTTGGCCAATCGTTCACTGATTGATTTAGCGATTTCCAGCGCCGTTGTTCCGTCTGAATATTCGCGAACACTGTTGTCAGGAAAAATTACTTTCATGATTATCTCCTTCCATATCTTTATAATCTGGTAATCTAAAATAAAAATAACCCAAATCCCTGGAAGGGACGGGTTATCCGTGGTTCCACCCTTATTGACTGTTACAGTCACAGTCCACTCATTAATAACGATAACGTAGTCAACGCCGGACTTATGCTTTCGCCTTCGCCCGGAGCATCCGAGGTGGTCTCCCCATCACGTACTGGAGAACTTACAGCAATTGTTCCCCTCTCTGCAAAGCCGCCAATGGTTCGTTCCTCTTCACTTGCCAAAATTGATATTTTCTACATTATATAACTTCTGCAGCTTCTAGTCAACGCTCGGAAATTGATAACGTTTTACCAAAGCAACCGCTTTCGCCTCGACCAACTGGTACAACGCAAAACTGTCAAGCATAAACCGGTCCGTAATCTGGATCTTCAACAATTCCGACTCCAATTCCGGGTCCAACTCGCCCCAAATATGCAGCGAACAATGTGGTACAAATGGATAAGGCGACGCTTTAAATCTAATTTTTGATGCAGCAAGCCGCCGGTGCAGATCAATAATCGGCTGGGCTGCTCCGATGGCAAACGAATAGACTAATGAGTTCGGGAACCGAAATACTTTATCCAGATAGATCTCAAACGGAGCAGTCTCCTGGGCTATCTGCTCCAGCTCGGCAAAGACCAGCTCACTGTCTTGATCCGGTTCAATGGTCCCTAACCCCGATGAACCGGCAACCGTAATTTCAACCGGAATATTCAGCGCCAAATCCGGATCATAAATTGCTCTCAAATCTAATACTTTTTCAGCGACTGTTGGAGGAAGCTCCAATACAATGGCCACATTACTTAAATTTATTCCTTGCTGTTTCATATTGGTAACCTGTTAATTTATTTCGAAGATACTCCTGTATTTCCTGGACAGTTGTCTTTGAACGTCATATCTGGCAATTAAATGTTCACTAAAACTCTTCCAGGATTCCGGATCAACATATTGAAGAAAGTACCGCTTTAATCTGATTAATAAATCAATGACCACTTGTTTACCAGTTGTTTGACCATCTGCCAGCAGAATCTCGATTAATAAAGTATATAACGGGATTACATCCGAATTCAGATTGGTAAGCAAATACTTGGCAAGCTCTAAGATTAATGCTTGATCTTCCCGAATAACTTCCAGGTTATTTTGGACCCACTGATAATCAGACTGGTCCAACTTAATCCTCAACCGTAATTGTTGGTTGTTTTGCCTCAATAAAACTGCATCAACTTTGCGACAATAGTAACGATATTCATCCGGATATCTCCCAATCAGTTCCTTTAAACGCAGGTACTCCTCAAAGCCAGGCTGTTCCTCAAAATGACGAAAACTCAACGCTGCTGCCTGCTTAAATTCGCCTCGAACCCGGTGAAGCTCAATCAACCGTTCCCGAAAGCCTCTTTTAGCTTGTCCTCTTTGTTGCTTCAACCCTGTTCGGGCAAGTTGGAAAGCCTGATCATAGTCATGAATACCGATCAAACGATCAATCAACCATAACTGCCCGGCTTCCTCTTTAATTATTTCTTTTTGAAGCCACTCTAATGCTTCATCCAGATCAGGTTGTCCCTGCAACAACGCAAGTAGCTCAAATAAGGCGATTTGCACCATTAAATCTGGTGCGTTTGACTGAGCATCTTGCAACATTAAGCTCAATTGATGCGGATATTTATTAAAATAGCTGACCAAATGCTCTCGGATAACCTCAGAAAAATACCAAAAAGTCGGATTTAAATAGAGCGTAAAGAGCTCTGCGATAAAATCATTTAGTTCTGCCACTGAATAGTTGGCAATCACTTCTTTAATTAAATTGAGATTAGAAACTATAATCTCTGTCAATAACTGATTGGGCAAATCATGATAAGTCAAAAACAGACTTCGAATTAATTCCTGAAGGGCGATTAAAGCTTCAGGATCTCCGGTTTTGAGCTTCGGCTTTAAAATCTCATTGATCTGATTAATTTTAGCCCAATTTGCTTCAATCTCGTCAGGCTTAAATTGTTGTTCTCTAAAGATCGTCCTGATTAAATTGATAACATCCCGTTTCGAATGTTGAATCTGTTCTGGTGATTGGACTGAGTCAACCCTAACTAATTCTAAAAAGTTGATCGGATTTTTCGCTACTAGCTTAGTAAAATAGTCTGGCAAATCAGGTGATTCGACCATCTTAATCAAGTCATGCCGTAAGTCGGTAAACAACTCCGGGTTTACCAGCCAGGCGTAGGCAACTGCTACTAAATGCTTACAAAAATCAGGGTAAGGACAACTACAATTCCAATGTAAGCGTTCCTCTTTAAATTGGAGCGAAGCATGGTAAAAACCACCCGAACCAAGTACTTTTCCGGCAATCAGTTCCTCTAAAACACAAGCTGTGACCAGAAAACCTTCTTCATAAAGTGCAACTCCCCGCTCAAAGATTTCTGAAGCAGCAAGCAGTTGCAGCTCAGCCAGGGAAAAATCTTTTAACTTCATTCAAACCCACCAACCACCTGGTTCTCCACAATATCAACAAGTTATCCACAATTTAAGGCCCCATTTTATCAAAATTCGCAAAGTTTTGCACAATATCAACAAATTATCCACAAAAATTGCTGTATATAACTCGGCCTATGATATCAATCTTCGTTGCCATTATTCAAAGTTATCCACAATCATAGTTGCAAATTTGGATTAGCAGTCAGGTCATAACCCGTCGCTCCGTCTTTTTGATAGCGAAAATAGCCCGCTGCCGCAATCATTGCCGCATTATCGGTGCAAAGTCGAATGTCGGGATAATAAAAAGCAATCCCCAATTCATCACATCTCATTCTACATTGTTCCCGCAGATAAGAATTGGCCGCCACTCCTCCGGAGAGTAAAATTGCGTTTACTCGGTATTCCTTAGCAGCCCGGAACAGTTTATCAATTAACTGGCCAACCAGATTGATCTGAAATCCGGCAGCAATTTCAGGCACGTTCAATTCCTGATTCAACTGCCGTTGCCGATGTACATAGTTAATCACTGCCGTCTTCAAGCCACTGAAAGAGAAGTTATATGAATCAGCCAAACTCCTCGCTTGGGGAAACTCAATGCCGGTAGTGATCCCACGCGCAATTTTATCAATCGGGGGACCTCCAGGGTAACCAAGTTCCAAAATTCGGGCTACCTTGTCATAAGCCTCACCGGCAGCATCATCCAGGGTCCGTCCTAACAACTGATAGCTACCCCATTCGTTAATGTACAGCAAATCAGTGTGTCCTCCGGAGACAGTCAGACAAAGCAGCGGCGGTTTAATCGCGTCACGTTCGAGAATATTGGCATAAATATGGCCTTCAATATGATTAACGCCAATAAAAGGAACCTTCAGACCAATGGACAAGGCTTTCGCAAATGATAAACCGACTAATAAGCTGCCAATCAAACCCGGTCCATAGGTTGCCGCCACCAAGTTGATCTGCTCCGGAGCAATCGCTGCTTCTTCGAGCGCTAACTTGTAGATCGGCAGCAGATTTTCCAAGTGGCACCGGGCAGCAATCTCGGGTACTACTCCGCCATATAACGCGTGAATATCAAGTTGTGAAGAGATAATGTTACTCAAAATTTTAGTACCATTGAGGACCACTGCTACGGAAGTATCATCGCAAGAAGATTCCACACCTAATGTAATAAAATCAGCCATTGGTTCCCTTCCACAGTTCATCTTTCCGGGCACGGTACTCTTGATAGGAGAGGATTGGGGTTGTTGTTTTAATCGCTCCGGCAATCACCTCTGCCAAAAACACCAGATGCGTTCCGGCGTCCATGGTTCGGGCGGGATTGACTTTACATTCCAGATAACCCGGAGATTCCTTGAGAAGTGGCGCTCCCGTCTGACCTTTATCCCAGACAATATCTTTAAACTTATCAATTTCCCGCCCGGTTTTAAAACCAAAGCGTTTTACCAGTTCCATTTGGCCGGCCCCGATAAAGTTTACCGCAAAGACATTGCTTTCTTTGATATATTCCGTTGTCAAATGCCGCTTATCCATTCCCAGAATCACTTGGAACGGGGCATCAGTAATCTGAAATAAGGTATTATTGATCATTCCGTTAACTTTGTCTCCGGAAATCGAACTTACCACAAAGATACCGCATGGTACTTTAAATAAGACATCCTGTAACTGACGGTCGGTCTTAAACTCACCCGACTGCTCCGCTGCAGGTTCAACGACTTCTTCAAAAAATTCCGGACCGGCGCCGCAAACCGGACAGACATCAATCGGTTCGTCTCCGACATGGATATAACCACAGATTGTACAACGCCATTTTTTCATTTAGCTCACCTACCATGTTTATAATTTTCAACTCGAAATCCACCAGGGTTTTTCCGGCAATAAATCTTTAAACTGATTGATCAGCTGCAATTGATACTCCCCTTCAAATTGCCCATTTAAAAACCGCTCAATTCCTTCTTCATAAAATTGCTTCCAGGATTCATCCTCACGCCCCGGCAAGATTGGATAAAAAAGCACCCCGTTCGCTTCTGCCGCCTGCAAATCTCCCAAGGCGTCACCGACCATCAAGATCCGGTTGTGCGGATATTTTCCCCCGGCCGTTAACCGCAGATGATCGCTTTTGTTACCATACTCCTGATCGGCAAAGAGCGCAACATATTTTGCAAGATCATGCTCGCTCCACTCCCGCTTAAGTGCTTCGATCGGAGTCTGTGAGGTACAGATCATGTCCACATGTGGTGCCAACCGGGCTAAGCTTTCCTTCACATAACTGAATGTAGGTATATCATGGACAATCTCTTCCACAGTTTTATTGATCGCCAAACTCCATTCCAGTGTGGTTTTTAGGACTGGATCACCCGTTTTTTGACACTCTTCCGCTAAAGTGGCATTGCCCAATGGAACTCCCGAATTGATCCATTCCCGCAACGGAGTAAGGTCAGGAAGCTTAAAACCACGGTTTTTAACTTCAGCCCGTTCCTGTAATAGCTCCAAAGTCTTTAATAGAGCAGGAAACCGATTTGAACCACGCCATTTGGAGTATAGGTTTACAAACTCAGCAACTTCACGGGCATATTTCGAGACGGGTTGTAAGTTCCAGTACTTAACGTTATTCGGACAAAAACACTCTTTTTGCTTGATCTCCATCGTATCAAAAACAGTCCCGTCCGAATCAAATCCGACAAAAAAAGAATGCTGCGGCTGAAAATCAGCTAACTTCTGTAAATTATGATTCATCACTCGCTCCTACTTCCAGATCCGTTTAGTAACCAAACCAGTTATTAAAGTCTTCAGGTAATGGTTTTTCTTTTAAACTTTTAAAATAGTGCGTAATTTCGTCTTGAAACTCGTTATAAGTATACCCAAATGCTGCTTTGAACGTATCCTTTTCTTTACCTGTTCTTCCGGCAAAATAGGTGGCAACGGCTTCCTCCCCAAATTTGTCGAGCAGATAGTTAGTATAGAAGATCATCCAAATTTTAAAATCACGCCAGCCATAAAATTCACCGAACTTGTTATATTCATCAAATGTTTGATATTTGGTCAGATCCGGTATCAATTCCGTCGTCTTTAAGAGATGCTGGACAACAGCTATACATTGTTCTTCACGCTCTTTATTCCATTCCCCAACGAACTTGGCAGCCGTTAAATAAGCATACCCTTCCTTGAGACAGCGTAACGGTTCATTGGCCCGCTCCCTGCCATTTGTTTTATAATACAGATCATTTTGAAAAATATGAATTATCTCATGGCAGATTACTTCTTTAATGAGGTTGGGAACATGACGAAAAAACCGGTTATAATTCTCTTTACTGATTAGAATCAGATAACCGTTGGCCAACCCACTGGCATTCCTTGAAGTATATTCGGCATCCTTGGGAGTAAATCCTAGAACATTTTCTAACCCTTTTTTAAAATCTTTTCCGCCTTTATAAAGATAGACCTTTACCGGTTCCTCCAAAACGGTCCCCCAGCGTTCTTCCATAAAAGCGATCGACTCATCTAAGGCTTTGATAATCAGCTGGTCCGACTTACTTTTCGTTAAACCGGTTACAATTTCGTAAGAAAAATTCTGAGTCACTTCAGCTTTCTGCCCGGCAACACCCGGTGCATAACCGATTGCAACTACCAAGACCAAGGTTACGATCAACATTAACAAACTGCGTTTTCGAAACGCTTCCTTTTGAAATAACAATTCTCAAAACACTCCTTAACACCTGTCTTATGTCAATAACTTCTCTATCTTGCCGGATTTAATTATTATTAAAGCTCTTCATTGGAAGAGCTTTAATCCGTTAAAAGGTGTAAATATCTTTACCACTTAGTAAGGTTACCTCATTATCCTGGAGCAGTTTGATTGCGCGATCGATATCCTCGACTCTAAAGACCACTACGGCATCTTCACCTGACTTACCGACGAAGGCATACATATACTCGATATTGATTTTATTATCATCTAATTTTTGGAGAATCGCCGCCAACCCTCCCGGTTTATCATTGACCTGGACCGCAATGATTTCGGTCTCACTTACGGTAAAATTATGCTCTTTTAATACCTGCCAGGCTTTATCAGGATCGTTGACGATCAATCGTAGGATTCCAAAGTCAGTAGTATCAGCGATTGACAATGCCCGAATATTGATGTTGTTTTCTCCCAAAACTTTGGTTACGGTTGCCAAGCGCCCTGATTTATTCTCTAAAAAGACAGAAATCTGTTTTACTTTCATGTCTTTCCTCCCTATGCCATTAATTATTCCCTATTATTTATTTTCGTTGACACTAAAATTATTCCTGCATTTTCCGTCTGACAATTTATGATTTGACTTAAAAGTATTACTCTTGACGGTAAACATCGCGCCGGTCGATAACCCGTTTGGCTTTACCTTCGCTGCGGGCGATCGTTTTCGGTTCGACCAGTTTTACCCGGGCCGAGACACCTAATACACTTAAAATCTCCCGTCTAATCTTAGCTTCAAGCTCTTCCAATCTCCGGACTTCATCGGAGAAGAGCCGTTCAGAAACTTCCACCCAGATCTCAAGATCATCAAGATTGCCTTCACGGTCAACAATCAATTGATAATGAGGTTCAGTTTCACCGATCTCCAGTAATACACTTTCAATCTGTGACGGGAAGACATTAACACCACGAATTATTAACATATCATCGGTACGCCCCATAACCCGGTGCATCCGCACATGAGTCCTGCCACAGGCACACTTCTCATGGTTTAAGATACTGATATCACGGGTGCGGTAGCGGATCAACGGCAATGCTTCCTTGGTAATACAGGTAAATACCAGTTCGCCCTTTGAACCGTCGGGTAAGACTTCACCGGTTTCCGGATCAATAACTTCCACTATAAAATGGTCTTCCCAAACATGTAAGCCATCTTGTTCAAGACATTCACTGGAAACCCCGGGGCCAATAATTTCGCTAAGACCGTAGATATCGATTGCTTTGATATTCCACATTTCTTCAATATCGCGACGCATGTTGTTGGACCATGGCTCAGCCCCAAAGAAACCGACTTTAACCGGCAAATCTTTAATGTTTACTCCGTTTTCAGCTGCTTCTTCAGCCATGTAGAGCGTATAGGAAGGGGTACAGGCAAGGGCGGTTGTTCCAAAATCTTTCATGATTTGAAGCTGGCGTTTGGTATTTCCGCCCGAGATCGGTACTACAATCGCCCCAACCCGCTCGGCGCCATAGTGAACGCCCAAACCTCCGGTGAATAAACCATAGCCGTAAGCAATCTGCACAATATCCTTTTTGGTAACTTCACCGCAACCTAAAGTACGGGCCATAACTTCAGCCCAGGTATTGATGTCATTTTTGGTATAACCAACTACCGTCATCTTTCCTGTTGTGCCTGAAGACGCATGGACCCGGACAATCTCCTCCTGTGGTGCTGCAAATAAGTTGAAAGGGTAGTTGTCACGTAAATCTTGCTTGGTGGTGAATGGCAGCTTGGTAATGTCTGCCACGCTTTTAATATCCTCAGGCTTGATCCCGGCTTCGTCAAACTTCTGACGGTAAAATGGGACATTTTGATATACTCTTGCAACGGTTTTCTGCAATCGCTCAGTCTGAATTTTGGCTAAATCTGAACGGGACATCGTTTCAACTTCTGGATTCCACACTTTGATAACCTCCTCAATTTTTTTCTCAAATAAAAAACCTTTCAATCTCTCTCGAGACGAAAGGTTTAACTTCCGTGGTACCACTCAAATTAGTCGGTTACCGACTCACTCTTTTCACCGCAGATATTTAAAACCTTAAATATCTAGGGCTACTCTCTTTTAACGGTGAGAGACTCCGATCTGACCTACTACCAGTTACATGGGTTCAACAGACAACTCCGAGGCGAACTTCCAAGCAAACTCCGTAACCCTCTTCCACCAGTACGCACAACGTGTTCGTCAACATTATGCCAGGGCTCGCTTGATACGAATTTTGAATGTACTTTTCCTCTTCAATGTTATTACTACTATTAAATTGAGTAAATTATATCATGGACTTCTGCATGGGGCAAGATGGAAATACCAGATCAATTTCTTTTTTCTATTTTCAGTATTAGTGAAGAACTATAAAGAAAAATAGCTTTCATAATACTTTTGGTATCTCTCTACAATCTCTTCTTTATTAATCGGTTCTTCCAAATTGTATGTTTGAAGAAAACTCCTCATCTTTGCTAATTCTTCTTTACCCGCTATATAATCTAGTGTTTCTTTTATTCCTGCACCAAAAAGAAATTCAATATCGATCATACAACCCACATCAAAATTGATCATTTTTGCTTGCCAAATCAACACACTGTCTTCAACATTGCCAATACAGAACAACATTCCGCAAAGAACTCTCAAATATTCACTGCTTCCTTCAATGTAATTATTAATTTCATATTCCAGAAGTTCTTTAATCTCTTTTCTATTCTCAACAGAAGGTATTAGTCCATACTTTCTGATGACTTCTTCAGCCCTTTTTTCGTTTTCATCAAAACCTTCATAGAGTTCTTCATCAATATCCATTTTTTATTTTACTCCATTTAACTCCTCAACGTTTTTAGCAGCAAAAATAATTAACTTTTTGATCCCTTATCATAAATTTCTGCCGGCCAAAGTTCCTGGGGTCGACCTTCACGGATGACTGATGCCAGGTTATTAAAGATCCGTTGATCATGCCGTGTTAAATCAGCGATCAGTGCTTTGACCTCAGCCCGTTTGGTAAACCCATCCTGCGGACAGGGGCTGTGAATTGGAATGATCTCTTGTTGTCTAACAAACTCCCTGATCTCCGCCTCGCGAAAATAGACCAGGGGACGGATCACCGTAAGACCGGTCCGGTCCAACTCTGTCCGTGGTAAAAAGGTCTTAATCTGACCAGAAAAGATGATACTGATCAAAAAGGTCTCGACGGCATCATCGTGGTGATGGGCTAACGCGACCACATTGTAACCGTTTTCTTTCGCAAAACGATTCATCGCTCCTCGGCGTAAAAATGAGCAAGTTGCGCAGGAACCATCAGAGCTCTCCTCGCCAAATGCATATTTAGCGATCTCCGTCTCCATAATGTGACTCATTACACCAAGCCAACTGCAGTAGTCTTGAACTGCTTTTCTATCAAGTTTGGTCTCAAACCCCAAATCAATCGTTAGCGCACCCAGTTCAAAAGGTATGACTTGGTGCCGTTGTAAAATGGATAAAGCGTACAATAGAAAAGAGCTGTCTTTACCGCCAGAGAAACCAACCAACACACGATCTCCCGGCCGAATCAGGTCAAACTCCCGAATTGCTTTTAGTAACTTTTGAGTGAAAGTCCGTGGCAGACTTAAACGCTTAGTATTCATTTATTCCCAGAGCTGCTCCAATCTATCTAAAGAGTTACGGTCACCAGCAAGGACTAAGACGTCCCCTACTTCAATTATATCATCAGCTCCCGGCGAGAAGAGTACCTCTCCCGACGCTCTTTTAATTAAAACTACATTGACATTGTATTTCGACCTAAAATTGATTGACTTCAGGCTTTTGCCAAACATCTCTTTCTTCGCCAGGATCTCGCTGATTCGAAACTCTTGGGTAAGTTCAATATAATCAATCAGATTGGAGGATACCAGATTATGAGCAACCCGTTTCCCCATATCACGTTCCGGATAAACCACCCGGTCCGCTCCGACCTTCTCCAAAACCCGGCCTTGCATCTTATTCAAAGCTTTGGCAACCACATACGGTACTCCTAACTCTTTTAAGAGCAGAACCGTCATAATGTTCGCCTGCACATTCTCACCAATCGCCACCACAACCACATCAAAATTTTTGATCCCAATATTCTTTAAAACGTTGGCATCAGTACTGTCTGCCAACAAAGTATGCGTAACTTCATCCGCCAGATACCGCAGGCGGTCTTCGGAAGTATCAATTGCCAGCACTTCCTGACCCAGTTTGTATAAGGTCCGGGCAACACTTGTCCCAAAACGTCCCAGTCCAATTACTGCATACTGCTTCGCCATGTTCAACCCTCACTATCCAATAATAATTCTCTCTTCTAAATACTTACACGTTGATTGTTCCCGGCCTTGAGCCAGCGCAAATGCAACAGTCATAACTCCCACTCTGCCAATGAACATCGTCACCATCAACAACGCTAATGAAAGATCGCTTAGTTCCCTGGTAATACCGGTAGTCATTCCCACTGTACCAAAGGCAGACATTGCCTCAAAAAACAAGTTGATAAATTCAAATGGTTCAATCAACGACATTACCAGTGTAACAAAGAAGACCCATCCCATTCCAAGCGTAATAATTGTCAACGCTTTAAATATTAAATCAACCGGTAACCGCCGCTCAAACAACTCTACATCCATCTTACCCCTGATCGTCGAGATCACCGTAGCCAGTACCAAGCCAAACGTGGTAGTCTTAATACCGCCACTGATTGAACTGGGCGAACCTCCGATAAACATTAAAATTATAAATAAAAACCAGGTCCCAACCCGTAACTGGCCGGCATCCACCGTACTGAATCCGGCCGTCCTGGGTGTAATCGAAAGAAAGAATGCCCCTAAAATTTTACCTGAAGGTCCAAGTCCACCAAGCGTATTTTGATTATTAACTTCCATCAACAACATCAATACCGCACCAACAATAATCAACATGGTTGTTATTTTCAGAACAACTTTGGTATGCAACGAAAATTTCTTGTTTCTATGGTACGTCAGTAATTCCATGATTACCGGAAAACCCAAACCACCCAAGACAATCAGCGCTGATGTCACTAGTACTACTAACCAATCTGCTACATAATGAGTAATACTGTTGAAAGGGCCATAAACTTGGCCAAAAAGATCAAAGCCGGCATTACAAAAAGAAGCGATCGCATGGAAAAATCCGAATGCCACTGCCCTTGCCGGTGGGAAATCTGCTAAAAACCGCAGACTCAACAATAGACCGCCAATAAATTCCAATCCCAAAGTAACTAATACCACATTGCGGATCAGACGGACTAATCCTGATAAGGTCAATTGATTGAAAGACTCCTGAATCAAAACTCTCTCCTTGAGCCCAATCTTTTTCCCTAATAAAATAGCAAACAAGGTGGACATCGTCATAAAACCCAATCCGCCAATCTGGACCAGAAGGATAATCACTGTCTGTCCAAATTGTGAAAAGTAAGTCCCGGTATCTTTAACAACCAATCCGGTAATACAAACCGCCGATGTTGCCGTAAATAATGCATCGACAAACCGCAGCGGTCGACCACTCACCGAAGCAACTGGTAAACTCAGTAATAACGTTCCAACCATAATCAACGCTACAAAACCTAAGACCAAAATCCGCGACGGGGTTAATCGTACAATCGGTAATTTCAAAACATCATCCATCTCCTACAAAAGCTGTTATAATCGCAAAAACAGCAATAATGAAGTTATTATATAATTACCCTCATAAAGTGTCAAGTTATAAAGAATTCATATTTTGAAGATATTTTCGCTAAATTAATGGTATTTTTTGTTTAACCCAGTTTTTCTCAGCTTATCTGGATGGATTTTTACTTTTATTGTGAACTAAAAAATAAATTCCGGTTATTAACCGGAACCATCCTTTTTACTATAAAGACCTACTTCCAACAATTAAACTATGCCGAATCGAACTTAACTGTTCGTTTTCCAGGATTTTGCCTGTTCCTAAAGCCACACAAGAAAGCGGATCTTGCGCCAAATGCACCGGAATACCGGTCTCTTCAGCTAACAGGCGACTAAAACCTTGTAATAATGCTCCGCCACCGGTAAGCACGATTCCCTTATCAACAATATCGGATGCCAGTTCCGGCGGAGTTCTTTCCAATACTGATTTGATCCCGTCAACAATTGCCGCAATCGGTTCGGAAAGTGCCTGATAGGAATCGGTTGATGTAAATTTAATCGTCCGCGGTAATCCGGTTACTAGATCCCGCCCCCTGATGTCCATCGTTTTTTCTTCGCCTTCCGGATAAGCTGAACCGATTTTAATCTTAATCTCTTCAGCCGTTCTTTCACCTATCATCATATTGTACATTTTTTTAATATAGCGGATAATTGCCTCATCAAACTTGTCCCCGCCGACTCGGAGGGACTCACTGACAACAATCCCTCCTAACGAGATGACTGCTATGTCAGTAGTTCCACCACCAATATCAACAACCATATTGCCATTAGCTTCAGTAATATTCAGACCCGCCCCAATCGCTGCCGCCATCGGTTCCTCGACCAGGAAGGTTTTTTTCGCGCCTGCTTGCACCGCCGCATCTAACACTGCTCGTTTTTCGACACTGGTTACTCCTGATGGAATACAGACTACAATCTGGGGACGAAACAATCTTGGCCGCGGAATGACTCGCTCGATGAAGTACTTTAACATCTCTTCAGTGACTTCATAATTAGCAATCACGCCATCTTTTAACGGACGTACTGCAACAATATTCCCCGGAGTCCTGCCGATCATCTGTCTTGCTTCTTCACCGATTGCCAGGATTTTGTTGGTATCTTTTTGGAGGGCAACTACCGAGGGCTCACGAATGACAATTCCTTTGTTTTTAACATAGACCAAAACACTTGCGGTTCCCAGATCAATTCCAATATCGGTAATTAGATTTCCAAAGTTCAAGCCCCACCCTCCTCTCTAAATAGTATTAATCCGTTTTCCATTATTGTTAAATTTACGTTTCTACACCACTTTAGAATATCCTCTTTTTAGGATGTTTCCCCCTTATTTTGGTATTTTTTACGGGTTGCTTCTCCTCCCCGAATATGGCGTTCCGCTTTGTTAATATCAAGGACCAATTTGACTGCTTCTGCCAATTCCGGATTAATAATCGGCAAACGTTCGGTTACATCTTTATGGACTGTACTTTTACTCACACCAAAATATTTAGCTGTCTGTCTTACCGTAGCTTTTTTATCGGAAATATAGTGGCTGAGGTCCAAGACTCGTTTCTGGATGTAATCTTTCAATCCCCCCACCCTCTCAGGTTTTTTATTAAATGTATATTGCTTGGGCAGGGGTAATATGTTGGATATTTTCAAATCCGCAAAAAATCTGCCGGAAACACCTTAACTATTCAGGTTTTACTTCCTTCCGCGATAAGGTTTTAATATACTTCATAGGATCGATCGGTTGCCCTTGATGATAAATCGCAAAGTAGAGATTGGGTTTAACTTCACCGGTAGCCTGATTAACGGTCCCAATGGGTAAGCCTTTGTTGATCTCTTGGCCTTCTTTAACCGCCGGTTGTGTTAAATTGGCATAAACACTTTCCCAGCCATCACCATGAGCAATCTTAACAGTAAAATTATCTTGTCCGGTCTCTTTGATCTCGCTGACTTGTCCATCAGCAGCCGCAACAACATTACTGTTTGGCTGGACCTCGATCTCCAGGCCCGAATGTAACCGCCATGCATTATCACGATAGATCCACTCAAAACCGGTGACGACCTCTCCAACGACAGGTTCTCCAAAATTATTCGGAACAAAAACCGACCGTTTTTTAATCTCCTGATCTTTCATCGCTTGCAGATCCCGTTTGAGATCGTCCAACTCCCGCTGAAGTGCATCTAAAGTATTTATTTCTTTATTTGTATCCAATGCTGGCAACTTGAAACTTTTGAGTTGCTGCAACCCATGCGCCGGACCAAATAAATAAAAACCAAGCCCAAATGAGACAAGATAGATCAACCAATATTTGGGGACAAAGAAAGGTTTAATGTTTTTGGTAATTTTACGGTAGCCCTTCTTTAGCTCCATCAATCTTTTTTGCAACGCAACAATCCAATTCAACCAGAGCCTTTTAAACTCAGAACTTCTTTTGACACTCAAAACTATCACCTCAATGATAGTTTTGCCTTTTTTGGGAAATTTTATCCTAAAATTTGATCTTCCGAAACTCGATCCCCTGATAGTAATGCTTCAATATCTGCTGATAGTCAACTCCTTGCTTTGCCATTCCATCAGCCCCGTACTGGCATAAGCCAACACCATGCCCATAACCGGTCACATTGATCGTCAGTCCCTCTTTACCTGGCACCAGTTCAAAGTATGTCGAGTTGAGCGCCAGCTTCTGGCGAAAATCCTTACCGCTTATCTGTCTGTTGCCAACACTCAACTGACTGATACGTCCACTGGCGGTACGCTTGGTAATCCGGATCTGTTTGACCATTGCTTCGGAGAGATTGAACCGCTTGGCCAGTTCCCGCCAGGAACTGAAGATACGCTGTTGGTAACGGCGGGAGTGTTGGTCAAAACCGCATTTAACCGCTCGTAAGTACGGAATATCATAGCTCCAGACATTAATTGCACTTTCGGTTGCTCCGCCACAGGTTGAATGATAGACCGCATCAATCGGTTTATTATGATAAACCATTATAATCCCCCGGGTTTCAAGCACCGCCTGCTTGACTTTCCGGTAATAGAGGTGATAATCTTGCTTGCTCCACTTATTTTGCAGACTGGCATTGCTAAGCCAAGCCTGGCTTTCATTGGGATCATCACTGAAATCCGCATTGGAAGAATATTTCGTCCCTCTTCCTCCATAACGCTTCAACCGTTGCACGGTAACCGTCCTGGCAGCAACCGCTTGGGCTTTTAGTGCTTCCAATTCAAATTCGGCGGGCATCTCGGCGGCAACCACTCCAACTAAGTAATCTTCAAGATCCAACCGGTACAATTTACCCTCGTTCTTTGAAATCAGTGTTACCGGTATTGTCGGTCCACTAATATGCGTAATCTTTGAGCGCAGTTTAATCACGACCATTGGAGTTAACACTAATAATGTAAAAAGGAGCAGTAATACAACTGATTTGTTAGGCTGCATCATAACCTCCGGCTTGTTCTAAGATCAACATATGCTTGCCCATCTCAAAAAATTCGTTGAGTTACATTTATTGATGCAAAGTTAAATTCGAATTTCGAACAACATTCAAGCCGGGATTCAGAATTGACTTCATTGACAGTTCACCAAAGATGATATAATTAAACTATCAGCTTCCATCTTAAAGCTGACTTATTAAGGAATTGACCCCGAATCTAACTTTTAGGAGTTCGGTCCATTGCTACAAAAAAAAGTGCGTTTTTTGTTAACAACTACCGAAAAGAATAACTTTAAACAGATTCCAGCCGGCATCCTGGAGATCGTTAAAGTATTAATTGACGCTAACTACCAGGTCTATTTGGTGGGAGGCGCTGTTCGGGATCTGTTGTGGGATCAATCCCCTAACGATTGGGATTTGACTACTGACGCATTACCGGACGAAATCGAAGCGTTATTTCCGGATACCTTGCCAACAGGCAAATCTTTTGGAACAATCACTGTTCGCAGCAATGAGCTGGCAGTCGAAGTTACAACGATGCGTCGCGATGGCGAATACTCTGACGGACGGCATCCGGACACAATCACTTTTACCAAGGAAATATATGAGGATCTGGTGCGACGGGACTTCACGATCAATGCATTGGCCTATGATTTTAAAACCGGTGAATTGGTTGATTATTTTGGTGGCCGCAACGATCTAAGAAAACGCCACCTGAAAACCGTTGGCGATCCTCAGGTCCGTTTTCGGGAAGATGCGCTACGGATGCTCCGGTTCTTTCGTTTTCTGGCAACCCAGGATTTAAGGCCTGATCGGGCAACCATTCAAGCAATAGACGCCCATTTAATAGCCCAAATCAGCTTTGAACGGATTAGAGATGAATTAGGAAAATTACTGCTGGGAAAGAATGTAATAAGAGGTTTGGAAGGTCTGGTACAATCGGGACTGCTAACCGCCATCATTCCTGAATTTAACGCGGTATTGGATTTTGACCGCCAAAAAAACGCCTCCGGTCTGTGGCAACATCTATTGTCAACTGTCAGTTCGATCCGCCCTCAACTTCATTTACGATGGGCGGCTTTACTTCACGATCTGGGCAAACCGGCTACTTTTCAAATCATCAACAACGCGGTCCACTTTTATAATCATGATACGTATGGAGCGGAACTAAGTACAATCATTTTAGAACGGCTCCGCTATCCCAGAAAGTTTGTTGCCCAGGTTGTTAATCTGGTCCACAATCATATGTTTGCTTTAGCGGTTAACAGTACTGATGCCGCCATCCGCCGCCTAATCAACAAAGTTGGCCCGGATAACATCACTGACCTGCTGGAGTTACGCCGCGCCGATATTGTTGCTACCGGCAGAATTGACTCGAATACCTGGCTTTACTGGCAGACAATAACCAAACGGATCACTGCTGTAATCGAATCCGGGCAACTTATTGACCAAAAAAAATTGGCCATCAGTGGCCATGATCTAATTAAAGCATTAAATCTCAAACCGGGTCCAATCGTCGGCGCAGTCCTTAACTTCCTATCGGAACAAGTCCTGGACCATCCGGAGTTCAATACCGAACAAAGATTGCTGCAACTTGCCAAAGATTATTTAGAGAACAATACTTAATCAATAATACTGTAAATAAGGTACTGTTTTGCCAACAATCTGATCATCATCTAAATGGGAGATCACTCTCTTAACTCCAGGTATCTTTGCCACTAACTGCATCGCCCGAAGCGCTTGCTCCTTAGTCACACTGCCACTAAGAATAACCTCGCCATCAGTTGTCGTAATCCTGACTTTTCCGGGAGTCAAATCCAATTCATTGATTAACACTGTCTGGATCTGGTTAGTGATACTGGCGTCATCAATATCTTCGGCCACTTTGATCTGAGTGGTAACCTCAGTCACTCCCCGGGCTTTACTGGCAGCCTCCACCGCTGCATCGATCTCACCGACACTGGAGGCATTCCCAATTAGCTGCGCTTCTCCGCCATAAACCTTCACCCCAATAGTATCCGGAATACCCGGATTGGCTAACAGTTCCTCACTCACTTCAAAAGCAACGTCCCCATCATCGATTGGTCCGTCAGTACAAACGGTAATATCGTTTTCCACCCTCTTAACACCCGGAAAACCACTGACTAACTCCTCCGCTTTCTGCTTCTCTTCCAAAACATCGACAATTCCCTGGATTCGCACCGAGCCATCTTCATAAACTTTTGCTTTTAAAGCATAAGGCGCCAGGTTTTGATCCTCCAGTAATTTATTGTTAATCCGTTCTGACAACTCTTCAGCTGAAATCTTCCGCAACTTTCGAACCCCCTTGAATTTTTAATGCTAGTATTTCTTTTAAGGGTCGAAAATAAAACCGGATTGGGAGAAATATTTTATTTCTTTTAGGGTGATGGCAAGCACAGAAGTTTTTTATTCCCTTAAAATTTTCATTTTTTGGCTTTCAAGATTTAAAATTAACTCAATTACATTAATTGATAATCACTATTTTAAAATTATTGGCCAGCAGATTGCTAAACTCCCTAGCAAAGAACTATCTTATTCCTTATAATTAAATGAAATGTTGGAAAAACCCCTACAAAAACAAAGATGGGATGACGAATTACATTATAGTATTTTTATTAAAAGAATGGAAGAAAATTAAAGCAAGTTACCGAACAGACAATTGAGGAATGAGCGGAGGACAGTAAAATTAGTAATACTCTTGACTCTCCCGTTACTGGAGGAAGTATCTTATAAACATACAAATAATTCCTTATCAAATACGGGAGGTTGGTACAAATGTTAAAAATCGGGATAATCTTAGCAGCAATTCTTCTACTGGTCACTGTCAACAGCACCTATTTCTTTTTAGGTATATCTAAAGTAAAACCCATCGAATGGATCGTCTTTAATGCCTGTGCACCTTCAAATATTGCCTATCTAATTGGTTTTACAGTATTTTTACTTACCAAAAACCGGACTGCCCTTCAGATCAGTATTCTTCCATTATTTTTCTTTGGCGGTCTTGGACTTTACTTATTTCCCTGGAGCGGCTACAATCTGATAGCTCAATTTAGCCATATTATTATGGTATTAAATATGGCTTGGGCCCTATATACCACACTAGCCGCAGGCGATTACAAAGCCCTATCTCTTGGATTACTGATTGGAATTGGGATTTTTGCACCATTTATTAATTATCAACAAACATACGCCCATACTCACCCCGAAGCCTGTCAAAAAATATTAGGCGTCAATATTGAAGATTTCCAGAAAAAAATGGGGCAATAAAATTTTCATAATAACGTTTAGCGAGGATTAGATGCGTTACAAAATCGGCGAGTTCTCAATAATATCAAGGATAAGCATTAAAACCTTACGCTATTATCATGAATATGGACTATTGGAACCGGCTTATATTGATGACGAATCAGGATATCGGTATTACGACCAAAGCTCCTTAGAACGGATTAAAATCATCAATACACTTAAGGAGCTGGATTTCCCCTTGAAAGAGATTAAGGAGATTTTGGAGCAATGTAATGACGATTCCGAAATGATTCAATACGCCACCAAAAAGTCACAAGAGATCCAGGAGAAGATTACCCAATACCAACAGATGCAATTGAAACTGGAGGCATTTATTTCCCAGTCCGCCAGAGCAACTGAAGATGAAACTCTACTGAGTCAGGAAATCACCATCAAACATATCCCCGATATACTCATTGCCTCGATCAGGTTTAAAGGTAAATATCAGGATGTAACTGAGGCTTTCGGAAACATCTTTAAACATCTTGGCAGAAACTGTAATGGCGCGCCATTCTCACTATACTACGATTTTGGCTATAAAGAGGAGGACGCTGACATTGAGGCGTGTGTTCCCGTTAAAAAACCAATCAGTGAATTGGATAACATCAAGTGTCGAAAGTTAACCGGCGGGAAAGCTGTTACTATCATCCACAAGGGGCCATATGAAACTGTTGGCCGGTCTTATCAACTGATCTTTGACTATATCAACGAAAACAACCGCCAAATAAAACTGCCCAATCGGGAAATTTATCTTAAGGGTCCAGGAATCATTCTACCGCGCAATCCTAAAAAGTTTGTCACGGAAATTCAAATTATGCTTGAAGGTTAAGTGTCCGGTGGGACCAAAGCGGATTTAATCGTTATTTTTGAAGAAAAAGGAGCGAAGGTTTTATTGACTTTGCTCCTTTTTTATACTTTCTAATTCAATTATTGTCTTTCAACGACTGCAACCGTCCAAAAAAATTCCTAAATCAACTGAATTTTAACAATTCTTGCTCTTCCAAAACCAAGAATGCTTTATTCCATCTTCTTCTGTAGGGTTTAATATAAATCTTCCAATAACTTCGGGGATTCCATTTCTTATGAAGCAATGCGTCAGGTAACGCATGAATAGCATCAGTCAAATCATGTGTTCTTTCATAGTTTTTCTGTTCTAAACAATCAACAATTTCGACGATCGCAGTTTTAATTATTTTTAGATAACTTTCTATCTCTTTAATTCTCTCTGCGCTGAGACTCTTAAAACTACTTCCGGGTATCAAATTTTCGCTTTCAAAATTACAGTATGAATAGGTTTCTCTCTTAAAACTTTTATAATCAATCGTACCTTCTATGAGATAACTATCAATGTACTGATTCGCAATCTTTAAAATTTTCAGGTTGCCAGGATGATCTGTTTTAAATCTGACAAATACCAAGATATCCTGTAATCCCAGCAAAAATTCCGGTAACATTTTATTCTCAGAAACCATCTTGACCTCGCTTAGTAACGCTGCTTCTCAATTAAATTCTTTTCAAAACCTTCAAAAAAAGCTATTAGAAATTTTTTAAAAGAATTTCTTTCATATAAGTGCTTACAATATATAACAATTCCTGCTAAGTACAGAAATAAAATTTTAACATCAAAATTCATACTTATAACCATAGATAAAACGACAGCGACAAAAGAAAATATCATTATTCGACCAATAAGCGACATTCTTAAACTACCTTTGATTTTTACAAAAGGTAATTCTTCAGTAATACTAGCTTTAAAGTATGAATTTAAACCCCGTGTTAAGATAGAATTAGTTGTGATGATAAAATAATTGGGATACTTTTTAAGTGTGATTGGATAATAGCTACAACTATTAAATTTCTTCATTTCATTTTGCAATCTTAAAAAGAACCCTTCTTTTGTACTTTCCAGCCGATACTCAAGATTCATATTATTCTCCTGTTAATCCTAATGACCAATAACTTCGTTGAATCTTAAATTTCTTAGCAACTAAATTGATTGTAACCCAATATGCATTTTTTGGCAATGAATCTAGTATTTTCAGAAGCGTTCCTTCTCTCGCGGATGACAACGCACATGAACTTTGAGGTCGGTAACAGCAATTTTTGTATAAATTAAATTCGGGTTATTTTGAGTGAAACATATCCTAACAGTTCCTTAATATTAACTAAATATTAACTCAATTGATCAAATGGATAATGAGGAGCGTAAGATCATTAAATCTCTGATAGATGCTTACGTTAAAAAACATCAGATGGAAGAGCTCCTTAAAAATCAACAATAAGATCTTAAAAAAGTGTAATCATTTACGTTAACTTTTTCAGCATTTTTGTTGAAATCTTAGAACCGTTCTCAACCCAAAGAGCGGTTTTAGCTTTTCCTCCGCCGCCTATTCTCTCCGCCCGGTGCAGCCTTTTCATCGGTCGCGGTATAACTCCAGCAATTAAAGTAAGCCTCCCGCCACCTTGAAGCTGGTTCACCGGACAGCGGCAAGGCATCCATGCTAAACTTGCCGCAGTCCGCCGGGCTGGGCTAATCCTTCGCTGCCAATTGTCTGGGTGAGTTCTGTCCGCAGGATCGGATAACGCGTTGTTATGTGCAACGGCCAATAGTTCACTCAGGCTGCGGTGGCCTATGACATAACCGAGTTATCCAACCCCGCTTGGTTCTCCCCGCCCTCCGACGCTGTTTCTGTCAGTTCATTCACCCATCCGCCCCGCTGGGGCTCCCACGAGCCGGAAAAACATTCGCTTAACCCGTTTTCGAATGCTTTTCCGGCTTCAATTTCGGGCCTGATTCTCCCGCCGTCCCTCTTAGTTGCCCATCAATGAGCGGCTAGGAAATGTCAAGGCCGACCAAAGGGAGCTTCGTTTAGCCTTGATATTTCCGACGTCCGGGAATTAAAATTTAAACCCCAGGGACGGCTCCTGTCTTTTCTAGTGTAATGTCCGCTAATTAGCTTTACTATCAAAAGGACGCTACACTAGGAGGCCCTGGGGCCGGTGGGTGAATTATCTTCTTTGATTGGTCTTCGGGTGGCGGGGTGGGTTCGAAGTCGACTCCAGGCCCGGCAGGCCGACAAGGATGGCGGCCAGGCTTGGACTGCTGGTGCCGGGCCGCAGTTAAAAGCGAAACCGGAGATTCCCAGATTACTGGCTAACCTCCGGTCGACATAAGGCGGGGTTATACGTCGGCCGATGGCCTCCTGACACTCTTTTACGGCGATGTAGCTAGTGTATAATTAAGTTCGCAATTTTAAAAAAAGGAAAGCCATCAGGAACTCCGAAATGGTAAGTTGCTCAGACAAAACCAAGAAGGAGTGATTCTGATGGCCTACCATAAGGGTAACCTAAGTTTTGAAAAAATGCTACTAAAATTCATTGGGGAACCGGATCCCTTGCTCTCCATGCTCGAATGGCTCTGCCATAAAATGATGGAGGTTGAAGTAACCAGCAAGCTTGGAGCATCAAAGAACGAACATTCTGACGATCGTAAAGGTTATCTTTCCGGCACCCGAGTTCGCCGTTTTGACACCCGCATGGGCACCATGTATTTACTTGTTCCGAAAGTCCGAAAAGGTGGTTATGTTCCTTTCTTCGTCACCGAGAAGAAACGATCTGAACATGCATTGCTTCAAGTTGTTCAAGAAGCATTCGTAAACGGGATTTCAACCCGAAAGATTGAGCGGTTGGCCCATAGCCTTGGAATCGAGTCTATTTCGGCAAGCCAGGTATCTGTGATTAATAAAGAGCTTAATGAACAAATTAAAGAGTTCAGAGAACGAAGGCTGGATGACACTTATCCAGTAATCTGGGTTGACGCACTATATGAAAAGATTCGTGTTGACCATCGCATCTGCAACATGGCGGTTCTTGTTGTTTGTGGAGTAAATCTCGATGGTAAACGTGAAATCTTAGCTGTTGAACCGATGTTCGAAGAGTCAGAAGCTTCGTACACTACCTTATTTGATTCTCTCAAAGCAAGAGGCCTTCAAAATGTATGGCTTGCCGTATCCGATGCCCATCAAGGATTGGTCAATGCCGTACGAAAATCGTTCATCGGATGCAGCTGGCAGCGGTGTAAGGTTCACTTCATGCGAAATATATTAGCTCATGTCCCAGGCAAGGAAAAAGAGTTCTTTGCCGCCAAACTAAAACAGATTTGGCAACAACCCGACGATAAATCTGCTAGACGATATGCCAAAATTCTAATTGATGAATATGAAAAACGATTTCCTAAAGCTATTGAAACCTTAGAGGATGGTCTCGATGAATCGCTGCAATACTATCAGTTTCCTGAAATTGATTTTAGAAAAATAAGTTCAACCAATGTATTAGAACGCTTAAATAAAGAAATCCGACGCCGGTCAAGGGTAGTGGGTATTTTCCCTTCAATGGATTCATACATAAGGCTTGTTTGCTGTTATTTGATGGAATATGCCGAAGATTGGGAAACGGCAAACTGTTATATCCATAAAAACATTTTGCAAGTTATGTTATCTAAACGCAAAGCAGCTTGAATTTTTGAGTTCCTGATGGAAAATTGCGAACATTACTGGACACAATCGCGATGTATCAACCCCATTTATGTTGGCGATCCCCAATTTGAATAGGCCCGAAAAAGAATAAGCCGACGATCCCTTTCCAGAAATTTTGCTGTTTTCGGAGACGGTCGGCGGCAGAGGCTGGTTTTCCCCGGCGAACGAAAGCGGGTTTCTTTGGTTTGCTGGTGTACCAACAAAGACTCAAAAAGTTAACAGTTAAAATGGTTTCTTAAGACTGTTAAGAACTAACCATCAATCTTCTTTTTATGAAAGCATTTTTTTCAAAAAATAGCATTAGCTAATATTTTCAAACGTTCTAGGTGGTTCGCCTTTACTATTAATTATTCCTCGATTAACTATACATTCAAATGTTTTACTCAAAACAAAAAGTAATATACTTGTAATAAAAAAACTCGCTGGAAAAATAAACCCTCTAGCCTGTATATCTACATCAAATACTGAAATATTATGGACTATATAGGAACCAAGCAACATAAAACAAATCGATTTTAAAAATCCCCAAATAATCGTAACCCAACCCACAATTTTAATATTTATTACATTTTCTTTTGTAAAAATAATATTATTAGTAAAATTTGAAAAAATTTTCTTTAAATAAAATTGTATTAATGTAAAACCAATTAAATTTGGAAGAACCCACAAACCCAATGAAAATAATAGATGAGATTTTATTGATATATTAACCACTTTCGCAGGAAAAGTTATATATAGCAATGACTCTTCAAGCTCATATTTGCCAACTTTTTGATCAGGTATAAATCCAGGATTAAATATACCAATAATCAATAATCCAATAATAATACATACTACTAAAACTAATGAAAAGTACCATGAAATTCTCAACCAAAATAATATTAAAGATGACAAAGATTTTTCTCCAGTATATTTCATTAAAATCTCCTCTTTATAAGCAATCCTGTTTTAATTATCCTCTTTAAATACATCTGTTCCTGCTAATATATCTCCAAACCGCCTGTTTTCTTTATTAATTATCATTACAAGGTATTCTATAGGCCAAACAATTAAAAAAACATTCCGTACTACCAATCTCCATAAACTAGGCAAACAAGTCGGGTCATCATAATTTCTAACTGTTAATTTTACCCAACGTTTTCCTATACTTTTCCCAGATAGAACGTCCTTAAAAACTAACAAAATGTAAAAAATAGGCGTGGAAGAAAAATTCCCAAAATAGGTCTTCAACAAAGGAATCGTTTCTAAATTATTATTAAAATTCTCTTTAATCAAAACAATTATTATACTTGCAAAAAAACACAGAAAATAATCAGTTAATAATGCTATTCCCCTTGTTGCAATAGGAGCCTTTGTTAATTTTTCCTCCATTAAAAAACCTTTCTCTCCGCTAAATCATTTAATATTTATCATAATAGTTTTGTTCTAATGTGCCAATAAATGCTGGTATAGTTATTTTTCTTCCGTATGGAGCCCCACTAAATTCCATCTTATCGCCAACCAAACCATTTAAAGGTCCAATATTTATGCCAAAAGTCCATGAACTTGTTGCCGCTACATCTTTATAGGGTATATGCCCTTCGTTTACTTCATATGTTCTTTCTGTACCATCACAAGATTTCATGGTGGCTTTTCCTCCTAAGCTCAAACCAGAACTTGTAAAATCAACACTTATAGTAGTAGTTCCCTTATCAAAACTGGTGATTGTTGTTAGATTATAAGTACCATTATCGTATGTTGTTGTTATAGCAGTTGTATTACCATTTATTTCAATTTGGATTGACTTTATAGATTTTGAGCCTTTGCTGTCAATAAAGTTAATTGGATCATTTCCGCAATACCCATAAAGGTCTGTATCCCCTCCGGCAAACCCAATCGGGTCCTTCGCCGTCCATCTTCCCGTCTCCGCATCATAATCCCTAGCCCCGAACCTAACCAATCCAGTCTGCTGGTCATACAACCCACCCGCGTACCCGAAGGGGAGAAACCCAGGATTCGTATCTGTAAGCACCCTACCAAATTCATCATACTCCATCTTTTGGACAATGTCACCTGTTGCAACATTCACAACCATCCGGACACTTCCAAGATGGTCTGAAATAACCCGATACGTAACCCCATCCTTAACCACATAATCCGGCACATTCCCCCGAGTCCCATACACAAACCGGGCTACCACATTGCCGTCAGCATCAAGCTCTGCGATGGGGTTCAAGGAATCCTGATAGATGAATCCTTGGACCAGTGTCCCATTGACTTTCTTACCAATCCGGCGATTTTGACCGTCAATGATATACTCGATCTTCGTACCATCCGGTAACTCCACTGTCCGTAAGTTACCTAAGACATCA
>Ga0209720_1000106_pt1 | contig 87228 bp, 85 predicted proteins | sample AD_JPNMR3_MetaG_FD_184426 | JGI IMG/M metagenome (GOLD analysis project Ga0209720, IMG submission 184426) | Active sludge microbial communities of municipal wastewater-treating anaerobic digesters from Japan - AD_JPNMR3_MetaG (SPAdes) (version 2) | ecosystem: Engineered > Bioreactor > Anaerobic... | reverse complement strand
CTGATGGGGATACCTTTCTGCCACATCCTTTATGTTAAGTCTTTCAAGCCACATATGAACCCCATGGTCTTCTTTAATTCCCCTTATCCTCAATCCCAGCTCTATATTTTCTCTCACTGTTCTCCAGGGCAAAAGACCAAAATCCTGAAGTATAAGGGCAGTATTTTTTCTTGGTCTGTCTATCCTTGTTCCATCTATTTCAATAGTCCCCTTTGCAGGTTTTAAAAGTCCTGCTATCAGATACAAAAGGGTTGTTTTTCCACATCCTGAAGGACCTATTATTGACCATGCATCGCCTTTTTCAATACTCATTGAAAAATCTTCAAAGATAGGTCTTTCCTCTCTGTAGAAAAAGGTAATTCCATCAACATTAATCATCTTAACTTTAAAATGTCCGTTATAGATTCGCTATAGGGGATGCTCGTTTTTATTAAACCCCTTCCTTTCAACCACAGATTAACATCATCCCATTTTTTCTTATCCGGTACATCAAAGGCAGGATAAGGCGGCACCTTAAAGGAATTTAAAAGAACAGGCGGGACGAGTTTCTTTTCCACAATAAGATTTGCCCATCTACCTTTATCTTTATTTATAGCATCTATGGCCTTGTCTATGGATAATAGAAATGCCCTGGTGGTTTGCAGGTTTTTCTGTAAAAAATCCTTTCTCACAGAATAAATGCTGCCACTGAAGCCCCTTTCTTTACTGTCATCCAGCACCAGTAAAGCGCCTTTCATCATTGCCAGTATGGCGAGTGGGTCTGGAAGTGTGGCAGCATCAATCTCACCCTTTTCTAATGCAGATAATCTATCAGGTATTCTCTGGATGGGTATAAATTTTATCTCCTCTTTCTTCAGGCCTTTTTTTTCGAGCAATCGCTCCGTAACATAATGTATGATTGTGGCCTCTGATATCCCTATGGGTACATTTTTTAGTGCCCTTGGGTTATTAATTCTGCTTTTTTTTGAAGAAAGTATATAAAACTGGGGGTGGTTTTTTTGGGGTAGCATTGCATATCTTATGCCTACAAGGTTTATCCTGTCTTTATTGAACAGGGCAAGGGCAATAAGGTCGTTTATTATAATGTCCAGTGCGCCTGCTGCCATAAGCTGGTCTCTTTCCGAGGCAGAGGCACACGGAATTATTTCTACATCAATACCTTTTTCCTTAAAATAACCGTTTTCAAAAGCCACGTATACAGGCAATGAATCAAGGATGGGAAGTACGCCCACCTTTATGGTGCTTTTTGGCTGTGCAAAAACAAATTGAGAAAAACACAAAAATAAAAGAAAGAATAGGATGGTCTTTTTCATAATTAACCTATGTTTGTAAAGATTGATAGCATTATTCCAAAAAAGATGATGATGCTTATATAACCATTCATATTGAAAAAGGCCATATCGAGCCTTGAGAGGTCATGGGGTGAAATCAACCTGTGTTCTTTTAAAAGTAACATGGCAGAGATTACAATGGAGAACATATAGAACATGTTGAAATCAAGGAAAAACCCGAGATACAGAAGGCCTAAAACCATAATAACATGACATAATCTTGCTATCTTTAATGCAGTCTCTGTGCCAAATATTGACGGTATTGTGTAAAGACCTTCTTTTCTGTCAAATTCCATATCCTGACACTGATAAAGTATATCAAAACCTGCAATCCAGAAGGTCACTATAAAGATCAAAAGCCATGCCGGTTGGTCGGAGAGGGTAAAAAAAGACCCACGTATGGCTACCCAGGCACCTGCAGGGGCAAGCCCATCTGTTATGCCTAAAAAGAAATGGGACAGATAGGTAAACCTTTTTGTTATATGATAAAAAGAAAGAAAAAAAAGGGCCACAGGGGAAAGTATGAAAGGCAGAGGGCCAAGGAGATAGGCAGTTGTAACAAAGACAATTAATGAGATAAAAACACCATATAGGGCGGTCTTTTTTCTTATAATGCCTTTGACGAGGTGTCTTTCGCTGGTTCTTGGGTTCTTACTGTCGTATTTTAAATCAATAATTCTATTTAAGGTCATGGCATATGTCCTTGCCGCTGTAAAGGCAATGGTGATAAGGAAAAATTTTTTAATGTCTGGAAAACCACCTGCTGCAAGAAATACACCTATGTATGCAAAAGGAAGGGCAAAGATCGTGTGTTCAAATTTAATCATCTGTAAGAAAAGAAAAACAGATTTAAGGTTATTTAAAAGATACCTGCTGTTTTCCAATTTTCATCTACCTTTTTAATTATTCCATCATCCATCTTTACCACTTCTGGCCACTGCCTGTCATAACCCTCTTCCTTTAATTTTCTTGTGGCATCAATCCCGATTTTGCCTCCAATGCAATCCTTATCCGTTGCATGGTCTAATTGGTCTACAGGACCTTCCATAATTACAGTATCTCTCATCCAGTCTACATTTCCCAGCACATACCAGCCTACTTTGTATAAATCCTGGACATCAATATCATGGTCCACAACAACGATAGCCTTTGTTAAAGATATAAGTCCCATGCCCCACAGGGCATTTATCACCTTTCTTGCATGACCGGGAAATCTCTTTTTAATGGAAACAATCAATAGATTATGAAAAACCCCAAAGGATGGCATATTTATATCCTGTATCTCCGGAAGTGTTAATTTTAAAAATGGAAGGGCCAATCTCTCCACTGCCTTTCCCATCCAGTAATCCTCCATAGGCGGTATACCTGTAATAGTTGCAGGATAGATGGGTTCTTTCTTCATGGTTATAGCCGTTACATGGAATGCGGGAAATAGTGCCTGAGGCGTGTAATAACCTGTATGGTCACCAAAAGGACCTTCCATCCTTAAGTCTTCTATATCGATGTAGCCCTCTATTACTATATCGGCATGGGCAGGAGTAGCGATGGGCTGGGTAATGCATTTTGCCATCTCAAGAGACTTACCCCTAAAAAAGGAGACAAGGCTGTATTCATCCATTTCTGGTGGCATAGGTGCCGATGCTGCCCAGATACAAAGAGGGTCTCCACCTATTACAATAGCAGAAGGGATATGCCTGATATTTAATTCCTTTGCCTTATCTTCATGTTCCCTGCCATGTTTATGTCTTTGCCAGTGGACAAGCAGGGTCTTATTGTTTATCACCTGCAATCTATACATCCCCACATTTCTCTTTCCTGTCTCTGGGTTGTATGTAATTACCTGGGGTAGCGTGATATATCGGCCACCGTCTTTTGGCCATATAAGGGGTATAGGTATTTTATCGAGAGAGGGATTGTCTTTATACACTACTTCCTGACAGGGTGGTTTGTCTATTATTTTACCAGAAGACATTGACTTAAAAAGATTCAATAATTCATTACCTTTTTTTAATAGTTCAAAGACGCCACCCTTAAAATCTAATTTTAGAAGTCCTGTTATCTTTCTTGTCAGTTCTTCTAAATTTTTTACCCCAAAGCAGAGGGCAATCCTCTTTTCGCTGCCGAAGAGGTTCGTGACAATCGGGATGTCATAATCCTCTATATTTTCAAATAAAATGGCCTTATTTTTATCCTGTGGTGCCTTGCAGACCCTATTTGTAATCTCTGTTATCTCTAAGTCTTTTGAAACAGGTTTTTTTAGTCTTATTAATTCGCCTTCTTTTTCAAGGATATTTATAAAATCTCTAAGCCCATTCATAGAAAAGATATATCACAACATGGCTATTAAAAGCAAAACCAAATGCCTGTAGCCCTGAAAAAAATCTCTTTCAAAAAACCTTTTAAATACAGATAGTTAAAAATGATGAAAATAAAATTTATTGATTTTAAAGCCTTTAATTAAAAACCATACCAGAAAAAAGATTTTTGCATAACCCCTATTTTACTCCTGATTTTGAGCTTATCAACATTTTAGTTTCCTTGCAGTAATCTCCACGATGTTACGGGAAAGGGAAGAGGGGGATATACCTATGGCATGGGCAGAATTTATGACTGTTTCATGGTATTTCTGCAGTGAGATACCTCTTAATGTCTTTTCCAGGAGTTCTTCGGAAAATGTGCCCGGTTTCTTAAGTATTGTATAGCTTGCAAGGGGAATCTCTCCCTCTGGTCCACGAAGACGGGGACGGTTTACTGGTACCTTCTGATCCCCTATGTAGACTGAACCTCTTTGATATGCCCACTTGTATATGCCTGAGGATACAGGATGATATTCAGGGCCTGATTGCTCTTCCCTTTCCATGTCCATGATGGCCTCTACCAGCATAGCACCTAATTGATGTATGAAGGTGTCCAATCCCTTCTTTCCTGTCTGGATGATATGGAACATCCTGAGGGAGCCACATTTCAAGTTTCAACTAAAAATAGTATAATATCAATAATTATAAAAACACATAACAAGGCGATTCACCTGACTGCTACCTTATTACGCTTCGTAGCGGCAGGTGAGCTTTGTCATTTACATCAACTTACCTAAAACCTGACCCTGACAGGGACGGAGCAAATCAATACAAAGAAAGATTTTGCATGATTGGTGATTTGCTGGTAAAATTAACCAAAGAGTTATAGGGTTAAAAAAATCGCAAACTTCTAATAAATATTTTTTTGAAGGCAGCAGGAAAAAGATAGGATGGACAAGACAGAGATTAAGGAAAGGATAGAAAGACTAAGGGCAGAGATAGAGTATCACAATTACAGATACTATGTCCTTGATGACCCTGTTATATCCGATAGCGAATATGACAGGCTCATGAGGGAGCTTGAATCCCTTGAAACAGAGCACCCTGAGTTTTTGAGCCCAAACTCACCTACCCAGAGGGTAGGGGCAAAACCCCTCGAAGAGTTCTCCACTGTAACCCACACAATCCCTATGCTTAGCCTTGCCAATGCCATGTCTGCCCAGGAGGTCGTTGATTTCGACAAAAGGGTCAAAAAACTCCTTGGTGTATCTCAAATAGATTATGTGATAGAGGTAAAAATAGACGGTCTTGCCGTAGAGCTTGTCTATATCAACGGAGAATTTACCCTCGGCTCCACAAGGGGAGATGGATTTACTGGAGAGGACATTACGCAGAATCTGAAGACCATAAGGTCAATACCCATGAGGCTTTTAGAAACAGATAAAGTGCCCATACCTGAAAGGCTTGAGGTGCGCGGCGAGATATACATGGGTAGAAAGGAGTTTGAGGAGCTGAACAGAAAAAGAGAGGTTACAGGGGAACCTGTATTTGCAAATCCGAGAAATGCTGCAAGTGGTTCTGTCAGGCAGCTTGATTCAAGGATTACTGCCAGCCGCAAACTTAATATATTCTGTTATGCCATGGGCCAGATAACAGGGGTTGAGATAGCGACGCATATAGAGTTTCTTGAATATCTCAGGAAATGGGGATTCAGGGTAAACCCATATACAAGACTATGTCATAGCCTTGAAGAGATCTTTGAACATTATAATTACATCAAATCAATTAGGGATGAGATACCTTATGAGATAGATGGAACAGTTATAAAGGTTAACAGGCTCGACTATCAGGCCATGCTGGGACAGGTCTCTCGCTCCCCGAGATGGGCAATTGCATATAAATTTGAATCCCACGAGGAAGAAACAGTAATAAAGGACATTATAGTTGGTGTAGGAAGGACAGGGGCCCTAACACCTGTGGCAGTCCTTGAGCCTGTAAACATAGGCGGTGTTGTAGTTGAAAGGGCAACCTTACACAATGAGGATGAGATTAAAAGAAAAGATATAATGATAGGAGACCATGTAATTGTCACAAGGGCAGGGGATGTAATACCGGAGGTGGTCAGGGTTTTAAATGAGAAGAGGACAGGATCGGAGATGCCATTTGTCATGCCTGATACCTGCCCTGTCTGCGGTGAGCATGTGGTAAGGCCGGAGGGTGAGGCTATAAGGAGGTGTGTGAACATAAACTGCCCTGCCCAGATAAAAGGTAGGATAATCCATTTTGCATCAAAAAGGGCAATGGACATAGACGGTCTCGGGGAAAAGCTTGTAGACCAGCTTGTTGACAGGGGTATTGTGAGCCAGGTCTCTGACCTTTATTATCTTACAAAGGAACAACTGGCGGGCCTTGAGAGGATGGCAGACAAGTCTGCACAAAATATAATAGATGCCATTGAAAACTCTAAAAGGAGGCCTTTTAATCGTTTTATCTATGCTTTGGGCATAAGGCATGTGGGCGAACATATATCAGGGCTTCTTGCTGAGCATTATAAAGACATTGAATCGCTTATGGAGGCCAAAGAAGATGAGCTTATGAACATACCTGAGATAGGACCTGAGGTGGCAAATAGCATTGTCCTTTTCTTTCAGGATGAAAAAAATAGAAAAACCATGGAAAAGATGATAGATGCCGGGGTTGAGATAGAATACGTAAGGGAAGGGGATAGACCCCTTGAAGGCACTGTATTCGTATTCACAGGGGCACTAAAGACCATGACAAGGGATGATGCGAAAAAGATGGTTGAATCCCTTGGGGCAAAGACATCTAATTCAGTGGGGAAAAAGGTGAACTTTGTGGTTGCCGGAGAAGAGGCAGGCTCAAAGCTGGACAAGGCAAGACAGATGGGGATCAAGATAATAGATGAGGATGAGTTCTTGCAGATAATTAGAGGAAGGAGGCCATGAGGGTTTTACTTCATATCTGCTGTGCACCCTGCTGTGTGTATACATTAAAGACACTCAGAAAAGAAGGTATGGAAGTGACTGGCTACTTTTTCAATCCCAATATCCACCCATATACAGAATTTACAAAAAGGCTCAAGACCCTTGATAATTATGCTAAGATATCGTTACTCCCTTTGATTGTCCATAATGATTACAATCTGGTAGACTTTTTAAAGGGTGCAATAGATTATGGAAGAGACAGATGTCTTTTTTGTTACAAGATAAGACTTGAGAAGACATTTGAGGTCGCATCGAAAGAGGGTTTTGAGGCAGTGACAACAACGCTCCTGTACAGTAAATACCAGCGCCATGATGATATAAGGGAGATAGGTATGGATTTTTCACAGAGATTTGGTATCTCTTTTTTATATATGGATTTTAGGGTTGGCTGGAGGCAGGGTATAGAGGAGTCCAAAGGTCTTAATATGTACAGGCAGAACTACTGTGGCTGCATCTTCAGTGAATACGAGAGGTTCGCAGGGAGGCAGAGATGATACCTGGGTTCGGCAAGATGTTTATTATAATTGGTGTTTTGTTCATCATAATCGGGCTTGCCTTCATGTTTGGTGATAAGATACCCTATATAGGAAGGCTGCCAGGTGACATCCATATAAAGAAGGAGAATTTCAGCTTTTATTTCCCCATAACAACAAGCATTATCATAAGTATAATCCTGACCATCCTTTTTTCCATATTCAGGAAATAATGATTAAGGACAATTGTGTAGTGCTTGAATTTACAAGGGAACCGGGGATGTGTCATAAAAACAGGCTATAGGTAATAGACTAAAAAATAGGAATCTGGGATATGTCCCAGAGTAATTTTTTAAAGGTACTCAATATTATTTATGAAAATCGATTTTCATACACATGTATATCCTGATGACATAGCAAAAAGTACCATTACTGCAGTATGTGAGCGTTCAGGCATTAGAGCTTACACCGATGGCACCCTCAAAGGATTAAAGCAATCTATGGCAAAAGCAGGGATAGACCTATCAGTTGTAGCCGCTGTTCCAACCAAACCAAACCAGGTTGATTCTATCCAAAAATGGTTGTCCTCTATAAGACAGCCGGGGATTGAAACCTTGGCAGCAATACACCCTGATGCCCCCTTAACCTGTGAGCATTTGAAGACCCTTAAAAAACAAGGCTTTAAAGGTTTTAAACTCCACCCTGATTATCAGGATTTCTTTGTCGATGACCCAAAGATGTACCCTCTGTATGAATCAATAGCAGAACAGGGCATGTTTGTCCTTTTCCATGCCGGGGTCGACCGTGGGCTGCCCTATCCGATTCATGGCACACCAAAACGCATAGCAGCGGTTCATAAAGCTATACCTGAACTATGTATAATAGCCGCTCATTTAGGCGGAGAGGATGTATACGATGAGACACTGAGATATTTAGTGGGAGAAGATATCTACCTGGATACATCCTTTGTTCTTCGTATAATACCAAAGACATTCCTCGAACGTATCTTTAAAGAACACCCGATAGAACGAATACTTTTTGCCTCGGATAGCCCCTGGCGAGACCAGAAAGAAGAGCTTGAATTCCTTTTGAATCTCCCCTTTCTTTCAGATATGGACAAGGAAAAGATATGTTTCTACAATGCGGCAAGGCTTCTGGAATTGGATAGCCCAGAGGGGCAACCTTCTCTATAATTTCACAACAGTTTCTTTCGGTATTGGGGACACAGCCATGTTGAACCCGGAACATAGTTCCTGCATACATCTGTACGTGTTTCGTATATCTGACAGATTGTCTTTGAACCATCCCATTGAAGATAGATGCAGCTCATCCTGCAATTATTTATGTTTTCCCCAAACCTGTTTATGACCCTGTTTTCATTCCATGTTATATCATATGTCCGGATATGGGCAAGGATATCACTACGGCCCTCCTTTTCCCATCTTTTTATATCATCAATGGTCACATAGGCAGCAACATCTACATGACAACAATTACCGCATCTAAGACATATAGTAGTAGTATTATCTTCTTCTCTTTTTATCTGTTTTTCACTCCTTTGCCTTTTCTCGCTCCCTCTCTATCTGAATCCTCTGCATAGATGCGCCTTCAATAGCCTTAATGGCTATATCTTGAACCTGTCTGCCTGCCTCGTTGGCCTTTTCTGTAAGTTGATGTATCAATTCTTCCTGTTCCTTTATCTTTTTCTCAAGGGCTGCTATTATCTGTTGATTTAGCTTTCTCTCGCCCTCAACCTCTTTCATAAGGAGTTCTGTTTGGTGTTTGTACTTGAATTCGAGACGTTCGGTTATGGTTTTTTCTGTATCCTTTATTGCCCTGGCAAGCTCATTCTGGAATGCCTCAATCTTTGACCTCATATCTTCGTATTCCTTTTCCCTTGCTGATATTATGGATTCCCTTTCTGCAAATTCCTTCTCAAATGCTGCCTTTTTCTCAGCAAGCTCTTTTTCAAGGGCTGCCTTTTTCATTTCATAGGCATCTGCATCCTTTTTTCTCATTAGTTTGAGATTATAATTGTACTCCTCTTCCTCTCTCTGTCTGTCTTTTTTTAACTGTGTCTCCCGCTCTTTCTTCTCCTGTTCGAATCTCTCCTGTTCCTTTTTCCATTCTAATCGCCTCTGGGTTATCTCCTCTTCGAATTCTGCCTTTTTTCTTGCTAGCTCTTCCTCAAAGGCAGCCTTCTTTTCCTTTTGGGCAGCAATCAATGCTGTTAGGCTCTCTGCCTCTGCCTTTATCTGATAAAGCTCTTCCAGTGTCCTATTTTCTATCTCCGTTGCCATCTTTAGGTCACTGAGTTTTCTGAACTCTTCAATAAGCATCTTTTCAAGTCCGTCCATTGATTTAACAATGTCGAGTTTCAGGCTGGCAAGCCTCTTTACAATATCCTCTATGGATGATAGCGATGCAGTCCTGACAAGCTCCTTTTCCTCTGCCTCTTTTTTTACTGCCTTTGGATCCATTGCTTTCTGCTCCTTCATCTTGGTAAGGAGCTCATTATATGCCTCTAATATCTCTGTCTTTGTGCTTTTATCTGAAACAGCCTTAACCATATCCTTACCCTCCATCTTTTTAATTTTATTAGCCCCCTTTGTTCATATAAGGAAGTTAATTATGCTAATTTACAATAGACAATAGTATTCAATAAAGAGTTTTTTCACAACATTCTATGGAAAATTTGATAAATAATGATAAACTATAGCCACCTGACAAAAACCTTTGTCGAGAATATGTTTTTGAGGAGACAATGGAGATGAAAAATTTACTTGATAATATCGAAGAGATACTGCTTATGGGTCCGGGCCCTTCCTGTGTCCCCACTGAGGTCTATAATGCATTAAGTAGGAAAACACTCGGTCATCTTGACCCTTACTTCCTTGAAATTATGGAAGAGCTTAAAGAGATGATACGAAGGATTATGAATACCAAAAATAACCTTACCATTCCCATCTCAGGGACTGGTTCTGCAGGTATGGAGACCTCTTTCGTTAACCTTATAGAGCCAGATGACAGGGTCTTAATTCTTATAAATGGTGTATTTGGCATGAGAATGCAGGATGTAGCCTCAAGGCTTAGGGCAAAAGTTGAGGTCCTTGAATTCCCCTGGGGAACCCCTGCTATAACAGAAGAAGTGGAGAAGAAGTTAAAACATGAATCATATAAGATAGTTGCAGTAGTTCATGCTGAGACCTCAACCGGGGTCAGAAACCCTGTAGATGAGATAGGCGGCATACTAAAAGGCAGCGATACAATCTATCTTGTTGATACAGTGACCAGTCTTGGCGGTATTGAGGTAAGGATGGACGACTGGAACATAGATGTCCTATACAGCGGCACGCAGAAATGTCTTTCATGTCCACCAGGGCTTGCGCCTCTCTCTTTTTCAGATAAGGCTATGGAAAAACTGAATGCACGCAAATCAAAAGTCCCCAACTGGTATCTTGATTTGACCATGATTGCCAATTATTGGGGACAGAACAGGGTTTATCACCATACAGCTCCTGTAAATATGCTTTATGGACTCTATCAGGCTATTATGCTTATTCTCGAAGAAGGCACCGATAATGTCTTCAAGCGTCACAGTAGATGCCACAAGCTCCTTGTGGAAGGACTCAGCCAATTAGGTATTAAGATGCTTGTGGAAGAGCCATACAGGCTTCCTATGCTCAATGCAGTCTGTGTCCCTGACGGGGTAGATGAGCTTTCAATAAGAAGACGCCTGCGTAGCGATTATAAGATAGAGATAGGCGGCGGCCTCGGTCCTCTGGCAGGCAAAATCTGGCGTATAGGGATTATGGGACATACTGCAAGGGAAGAAAATGTTGAAAGGCTTTTAATGGCACTGGAATCAACACTTTATTATTGATTAAGGGGAATGAGATAGGACGTCGCATTACCCTTATCAGTATTTTTGTCTTATTTTTTTCTCATAACAGACCCTTTTGCACATGCAGCAGAGAAAGAAAAATCAGCGTCTCTAACTAAATACCTGTCTTTGGGTATAAAAGCAGAATATCTTTTCAACAGCCATACATCCTTTGAATTTGGTAACCCATTCCCTCCTTATCAGACACCCTTAAGCAGGCTGGGGTTTCCGCTTGATTCCCTATGGGGAGGCATAGAACTACGGTTCAGCCACCCCAGATTTTCTATTAGCGGTGAGTTACTGACAAATGCAATTGGCGATACCAATGGTCGTTTCAAAGATTCTGACTGGGATGACGCCTCCAACCCAACTCTCAAAAGCATCTACAGTGAATCAAGCTGCCGTATGGAGAAAAGCTATATGGCAAAGATTGATATAGACCTTGAGGTCTCAGACTGGCTCAAGTTGCCTGAATGGTTTAGCCTCCGTCCTGTTACAGGATTTCGTTACCAGGACTTTCGTATGATGACTCATGATGGGATACAGTTTGAACCTTACAGTGGAACCCCTCCACTTGATATGCCTGGTAACGGTATACACTTCAAACAGACATACTGGCAGTATTTCATAGGGATACGCTCCAATATGGACATGGAAAAACTGGCAAGGCTACCCGCAACAACACTCTTTATGCAACTTGATTGGGCTTATGTAGAAGGCAGTAATGAGGACCACCATCTATTAAGGATAGGGAGAAGATTCACATACGAAAAAACATACGGAGATGCCTGGCATGCCTCTGTTGGCTTGAAAAAAGGTTTGACAAAAAACCTTGTCCTCGGTTTTGAGCTCGACTATCTCCAGATTATAACAAAAGGCAATCACAGGCTTGTTAACGAACCCTTACGTATTGACTTCAGCTTTTCAAATGGGGTCAAGGTCTGGTCAGAACAGACAAACATATCACTTTTTATAGCATATATGTTTTAAAAAATACTACCCGCAGTCTGACGTATCACCTTTGACCTTAGATATCGCATGGGGTAGAGCAGCCATAATAAAAGATAGACACTCTGTGGCTGCCTTAGGACTTCCTGGCAGGTTGATAATAATGCTTTCACCCCTTATACCGCAAATGCCTCTTGAAATAATACCATGAGGGGTTATCTTATAGCTTTCCATCCTCATAACCTCAGCAAATCCAGGGAGGTCTTTTTCTATAATCATCCTTGTTGCCTCAGGGGTTACATCCCTTTTTCCAACCCCTGTGCCGCCTGTGGTAACAATCAAATCAATTTTTTCCTTATCGATAAGTGTCTTTAATGTATCTGATATTACATCTACCTCATCAGGGACAATCAGTATCTTTTTTACGTCGTAGATATCTTTTAGCATTTTTTGAAGGGCAGGTCCACTTTTATCCTCCCTCTCACCTCTTGAGCCTTTATCGCTTATTGTTATAATGGTAGCAGTATATCTCATTCTATAACCTCTATGGTATCACCAATTTTTACATCCCCACCTGTTATGACCTCGGCAAATATGCCTTCTTTTGGCATAACACAGTCACCGACCTGCTGAAATATGGCACAACCTTTATGACATTGTTTACCTATCTGGGTTACCCTTATAATTACACTATCTCCTACCCTCAATTTTGTGCCCACAGGCAAAGACAAGAGGTCCATGCCTTCAACCGTCAGGTTTTCTGCAAAATCCCCGTATTCGATATTGATGCCCTTCTTCCTCATCTTTTCTATGCTTTCCAGTGCCAGAAGACTTACATGCCTGTGCATAAAACCTGCATGGGCATCACCCTCAAGGCCTTTTTTTTCTATCAATCTGCACCTTCCTATATTGTTCTTCTTTTCGCCTTTATCTTTGCTTATATTTACCGATAAAACCTTACCTTTCATTTTTCCTTTCCTTGGTATGTTTTAGAGGCCTCTAAAAAAAGTCTCATATTTTAGTCATGTGATTATTTTCTCTCATATCTTCCGCTTTTACCACCTTCTTTTTCAAGGAGATAAAATGGTCCGAGTTCTATGCCCTTATCTATAGCCTTGCACATATCATATATTGTGAGGGCTACATGGGTTGCACATACAAGGGCCTCCATCTCAACACCTGTCTGGCCGGTGGTCTTTACAGTAGATGTTATCTCCACAGTGCACATTTCATCATTGAATCTGAAATCTACATCAATGTGGGTAATAGAAAGGGGGTGGCAAAGAGGTATTAGCTCATGTGTCTTTTTAGCAGCCATTATACCTGCTATCTTGGCAACAGAGAAGATATCACCCTTTGGCCCATATCCTTCTTTGATGGATTTATACGTATCTGTGGATACCTTTACCCTCCCATAGGCCTTGGCTATTCTGTCTGTCTGTTCTTTATGAGAGATATCCACCATCTGTGCCTTACCTTTATCATCGAGATGCGTGAATTTCAAAGACCTTACCTCCTTTTGTTTCCTGTCCATACGGCAACTAATTATTTTTTATCTTCCTTATCACTACCCCCAACTATAACCTGAACCATATAGTCGAGATTGATGTATTTTTTTGCAACCCTGTTTACATCAGCCCTTGTTACCTTTTCTATGTATTTTTGCCTGGCCTTAAAATGACCAGGACCAAGCCCATAGATTGTATCAAGGCACATCTCTGTAACTATGTTTCTGTTGGACTGCATGTTTATCAGGTTTTTACCTATGAGGCGATTTTTTGCATTTTTTACCTCTTCCTCTGTAAACCCTTCTTTTGCAATCCTTTTCAGTTCCTCTTTTGCAATCCTTTTTACATCCTCAAGGTACTTAGAATCTGTACCTATATATATGCCCATGCTCCCTGTCTCATAATCATTTCTGTTAAAAAAGGTCAGTGCATAGGCATAGGGGTTCTCCTCCCTCAATACCCTGTGAATCCTGCCGCCCATACCAGACAGGATGGCACTCATAACCTCTATTGGATACCTGTCTTTTGATATTATACCAGGTCCCAGAAAGCCGAATATAATATGCCTCTGGAGCATCTGCCTCTCCACATTAACTTCCTGTTTTTTTGGCTTAATATCCACCTTTTTCAGGGTATTGGATCTACCCTTCCATTGAGAATACAGGTCTTCGAACATAGATTTAATCTCTTTTTCATCTACATCCCCTGATATGGCAAGTATAGCACCTGATGGCGTGACATATTGTCTGTATAGGTCTTCCACATCCCTTATGGTTATGGCCTTTATGTCCTCCTCACTCCCGTCAGGGTCTTTTGCATATGGATGGCCTTCAAATAATACCTCTCTGAAACGCATAAATGTGTATGGGATAGGGTCGTCATATTTTTGCCTTATCTCAGAGAGGGCCTCATCCTTAACCTTTGCCAGTTCATCCTCCTTAAAGATGGTCTCTGTAAGGAGCTCGTGGATTAGCTTCATAACAGCCCTGAAATCCTTGCTCAAGAATCTCCCTGAGAGTCCAAAGGTATTTTTGCCGCTAAAGGGTGTTATGTCACCTGCCAGCATATCAATCTCTTTGGCGATGGATATGGCATCCCTGTTTTTTGTGCCCTTAAGAAGCATCTTTGACATTATATTGAATACCCCGTTTTTCCCTTCAGGTTCATACTTTAAGCCACCAATAAAGCCTATCCTGAAGGCAAAGCTCGGTGATGATTTGTTCTTGTTTACAACGCATCTCATGTTATTTTTCAGCGTAAAGGTGTAAGGATTCTCTGTTTTTTTGGAAGGGGTCATTACAACGAGCTTTCTGTCTTTGCCCATGATATATTTTTCCAATACCCTATTTATATCATCTTTACCTACAGACTGTATCTTTTTCAGGTATTGCTCCACAAAATCCATATCCCCTGTAAGGGTAAGATATTTACCTATCTGCATTGCCCTGCCCTGGACCGTCTCCCTGGAATATATATAAGATGAGGTTATAATATTTTTTGCCTTGATAAGTTCCCATTCATTGATGCCGTCTTTTATCAATCTCATCAGTTCGTTATCTATCTCGTTTAATATAAGACTGTAATCATTCCCTTTAAAGGTTGAATATATAATGAATATACCGTCATATCGGGGCGCAAAAAGTTCGGCAGATATACCGGTAACTATACCCTTTCTGTATTTAAGATACTCATTAAGGCGGGAGCTGTCTCCATCACCTAAGATAGTGGCAAGGACATCGAGGATTGGTATATCATCATGGGTTATAGGGGGTACCCTGTATGAGATGGCAAGATAGCTCTCCTTTATATCTCTTTCAATTACCTTTTCCTTGCCCCTTTCTGGTTTTTTTGCCTCATTATTCAATGTCTTTATCTCATGTTTTTCTTTAGGTAATGAAAGATATTTTTTTATAAGGCTTTTTGCCTCTTCTTTATTAAAATCACCGGTTATTACAACAACCATATTATCCGGGGTATAGTGTGTTCTGAAATATGCAATTATATCCTGCCTATCTATATTTTTTACTGTCTCATTGTATCCTATAATAGGTCTTCCATAGGGTGTGTCATTATAGCTCAATGAAAATAATTCCTTAAAAAGCTTCCTCTGCGGGTCATCCTCACCCATCTTTATCTCCTCGAGGACAACGTGTTTTTCCTTTTTAATCTCTTCCTCAGGAAAGACAGGATTCTTTACTGCATCCGCAAGGAGCTCAAAGCCCTCCTTAAATGCCTTTGCAGGGACAACAATATGGTAAACAGTGTTGTCATAGGAGGTAAAGGCATTTACGCTCCCTCCCATGGCCTCTATCCTTGCCGGCATCTCGTTTGCCTTTATTTTTTCCGTGCCTTTAAAGATAAGATGTTCAATGAAGTGGGTAATCCCTGCTATGTTGTTGGTCTCATGCCAACTCCCCACCTTTACCCATATCTGGACCGCTACAACGCCTGAACCCTTTCTCTGGTCAAGTATATACTGCAGATTATTATCGAGCATAGATGTCTCCATAGGATAAACTGTTCTGGATAGAGATAAAATCAGAAGAATTATTAAGAGGCTTTTGTAAAAAAAGGGGAAAGGCCCCCTTTTAAAGGGCCTTTCTTCCTTCATAGAATGCTTTGACATTTAGGTCATGTAGTTTTGGTGCAAGCAGTCCTTTTATGGCGTCGATAAACTGCTCTGGTTTGATTTCCGGGAAGAAGTTGGAGAATGCACCTACAAGGACAACGTTTGCTGCCTGGATATTGCCGAGGCTTCTTGCAATCCCCTGTCCATCTATGACCCATACATTGTCTTTAAAGAATTTCTTGAATGTCTTTTCCACATCAGCCGGGTATTTCATCTGACCTAGGCTTACTGCTGGCGGTAGTATCTCCTGTTTGTTGATGATAATCTTGCCATCTGGTTTTACCCAGTTAATGTAGCGTATCGCCTCGAGGAGTTCAAAGGACAGGAGAAAATCCACATCACCGTATTTTATAAGAGGGGAATATACCTTTTTGCCGAATCTGAAGTGTGTGGTAACATCTCCACCCCTCTGTGCCATCCCGTGCACCTCTGATTTTTTAACATCATAGCCGGCTTTCAGAAAAACCTCGCCGAGGATGTTGCTGGCAAGGATTGTCCCCTGACCACCAACACCAGATAGAAATATGTTTGTTGTTTTTTCGTTATCTTTCATGGTCTACCTCCTCACTTTGTGCCCGGGACTATGGCATCGAATTTACATACCTGAGCGCATACCTCACAGCCTACACACTGATCCTTGTTTATAAAGGCGGTTCCTTTCCTCTTGTGGCCGTCCTTTGTCTGACCTTCACCCTCTCTCCAGCTTATAGCAGGACAGTTAATCTCGAGACACATCTTACAGCCCCTGCATTTATCTGTATCTACTACATAGAAGGGGTATTTAAATCTTTCAAGGGGTTTTGCCCTACGAAGTAGCATACATGGGCTGTCTTTACATATAATCAGAGACGGCTCATCCTTGTTCATCTCTTCTTTGATGATGTCCATGGTCTCTTTTATGTTGTATGGGTCTACATAGCGGATGCTCTTTACACCCAGGGCCTTTCCGAGTTCTGCATAGTCAACCATATTGGTAGGTTCCTGTCTTGCTGTAAACCCTGTGCCTGCATGTTCCTGGTGACCGGTCATACCTGTAATCCTGTTGTCGAGGATTATTGTTGTTGAATTTCCTTTATTATATACAATATCCATAAGAGGTGTTACACCGCTGTGTAAAAATGTAGAATCGCCGAGAACTGCAACAACTTTTCCAAGCCAATCTTTACCCAGGGCCTTCATGGCACCGTGTGCCTGACCTACGCCTGCACCCATACAGATCGTTGTATGGAGGGCCTGGAGTGGTGGTGCTGTAGCGAGGGTATAGCAACCTATGTCGCCAAAGACAAATGCACCGAGTTTCTTAAGGGCATAAAACAAAGGCCTGTGGGAACAACCTGCACAGAGGTTTGGTGGCCTCCTGGGTAGATCCTCAGGTTTTACCCTTATCTTTGGCTCTTTATATTTCTTCCCTTTTAATGCCTTCTCCACAATCTCTGGGGATAGTTCATACATATTGGGGATTACATCCTTGCCATGCCATATCTTTATACCCATTGCCCTTATCTCTGTTTCAAAGAATGGGTCAAGCTCTTCAACAATGACAATCTTTTTTACCTTCTTTGCAAACTCTGCAATGAGTTTTTTTGGAAGCGGCCATACCATACCGAGTTTCAGGTAGGACCATTCCGGGAATACCTCTTTTGTGTAGAGATAGGATACACCACTTGATATGACCCCAACACTTGTATCGTTTATCTCCATTATGTTGTATTTAAAGGTATCTGCGTATTCTGAGAGTTTTTTCATCTTCTCTTCTACTGCTTTACGCCTTACCCTGACATTGACAGGGACCATAACATATTTTGGGGCCTCTTTCGGGTCTAGCCCTGGAACTACCTTTGATTCTACCCTGTCTTCGAGAACAACCGGGGAGTCAGAGTGGGCTACCCTTGTCTCTGTCCTTAAAAGCACCGGGGTATCAAACTGTTCGCTAATCTCAAAGGCAATCTTTGTAAAATCCTTACACTCCTGGGCATCACCCGGCTCAAGCATGGGAACCTTACCAAAACGTGCCCAGTTACGGCTATCCTGTTCGTTCTGGGAGCTATGGACATTTGGGTCATCTGCCACTACAATCACAAACCCGCCTTTAATGCCTGTATATGACAGTGTCATAAGGGGGTCGGCAGCAACATTTAAACCCACGTGTTTCATGGAGGCCATTGCCCTAACACCGGCTATAGCTGCCCCACTTGCCACCTCAACAGCTACCTTTTCATTGGGTGCCCATTCTGCATAGATGTCAGGATAGTTTTCAGCAAATTCTCTTAAGATCTCACTACTCGGTGTTCCTGGATAGGCAGCTGCAACCTTAAGCCCAGCCTCCCAGGCACCTCTTGCAATTGCAGCGTTTCCTTGCATTATCTCTTTCTTCATGTTTCCCCCATCTGGCTTTTTGCCTTTATTTTTAAAATAATTAAATCCTCACCTCCTTCTCCAGTTTTTTATGTTGTCTTTTATTGCTTGTTAATAAATTCACTTAACTATTTTCTACAGAATCTCATTGTTTTGTCAAGATTTTTTAGAGAATATGTTTTATCCTTGAGTCACAAAGAGACATTCTGTATTATATATCAGGATTAAATCATGAAATTACAAGGAAGAGTAGCAATTTTAACAGCTGCTGCCGGGGCAGGGATTGGTAAGGCAACAGCAAGGACTTTTGCCCGTGAGGGTGCAACAGTTGTCATCACAGATGCCCATGAGGGTAGGAGCATACAGACTGCCAATGAGATAAAAAAAGAATTCGGTATAGAGGCCATAGGGCTTAAATGCGATGTATTAAACCTGGATGAGATAAGATATACAGTGGCAAAGACATTGGATTTATTTGGAAGGATAGACATCCTTTTCAATAACGCAGGGACAAATAGACCATCCCGTATAGTGGATATGACAGATGAAAACTGGGATATTGTTATGGGTGTATCTTTGAGAAGTGTGTTTTATTTCTGCCGTGAGGTTTTGCCTATAATGATGAGACAGCAATACGGCCGCATAATAAGTATTACATCTGTAGCCGGCTTCAGGGGTCTTGCAGCAGGTCATGCCCATTATGCTGCAGCAAAGGCAGGGGTTATGGCATTTACAAGGTGTCTTGCAATGGAGGCAGCACCTTACAGAATAACAGCAAACACCATAGCACCGAGTTTTATCTACAATGAATTTATACCGAACCTCTATCCAGAAGAGGAGATACAGAGGATGTTCGATGAGATCCCGTATCCGAGAAAGGGCGTCCCCCAGGATATTGCCAATACAGCCCTTTTTCTTGCCTCCGATGAAGGGGAATATATAACAGGTCAGACCATATGCGTAACCGGCGGCAGCTGGATGAGATAAGATAAAAGCTGCATCAATGGAAGAAATATATAATGGGGAGGTATAGATGGTAACAGAATTAGGCCCTGAATCACTATTTAATAGATGTGACCCAGAGACTTTTTCATTCAATACAACAGAAGATTTAGGGGAATTTCAAGGCACCATAGGTCAGGAAAGGGCATTAAAGGCGCTGGACTTTGGCCTCGGCATAAGGAGTATGGGATTTAATATATTTGCCCTTGGTGAGAGCGGGACAGGTAAGGTATCAACCGTAACAACACTAATTAAAAATAAGGCCATGACAGAGCCTGTGCCCTGTGATTGGTGCTATGTATATAATTTCAAGGATCCAGATAGCCCCATAGCCATCTCCACTGAACCGGGAAAGGGTATCTTGTTTCAGAAAGACATGGACGAGCTGGTCAAATTCTTGAGGATAGAGATACCCAAGGCTTTTGAATCAAAGGAATATGATACCCAGAGAAACAAGATTATAGAGGAATTTCAACAGAAACAGAATGAATATCTCTCAAGGCTGGACGAGGAGGTAAAAAAAGAGAATTTTACTGTGCGGAAGGCACCAACTGGCATACTTATACTCCCTTTAAAGGAAAATGGGGAATTGCTTACAAAAGAGGAATTCGATAGCCTTGATGAAAAGACGAAAAAAAAGATGGAGGAGACAGGCAGGAGGTTTCAGGAGAGGCTCAATGATATTGTAAGGGTCTTAAGGGACTCAGAAAAGCTTGTCCGTGATATGCTGGTAAAACTGGAACGTATGATTGCCCTTGAGATTATAGAGCCTGTAATTGAGGCCATGAAAGGGAGATATGAGGGAAACGAAAAGATTATAAACTACCTCAATGATGTGAAAAATGAGGTGTTGTCCCACATCGATGAGTTTAAAACCATGGAGGAACAGCCATCACCAATACCTTTTCTGAAACTCCCTAAACAGGAGCCGTCTTTTCTAAAATATTCTGTAAATGTCATTGTCAATAACGAAGAGAATAAGGGCGCGCCTGTCATATTCGAGACCAATCCCACATACCCCAATCTTTTCGGGAGGGTTGAATATAAGGTAACTTACGGTATGGCAACCACTGATTTTACCATGATTAAGGCAGGGGCCTTGCATAGGGCAAACGGTGGATATCTGATCCTTGAGGCATTAGACCTCCTGAAGAACCCATTTTCCTATGATGCATTAAAAAGGGCATTAAAAAACAAGGAGATAAGGATAGAGGATGTCCTTGAACAATACAGACTCTTCAGCACTTCAGCCTTAAAGCCAGAATCCATACCCCTTGATATAAAGGTGATTATCGTAGGCAATCCATATATCTATTATATACTCAGGGCCTTTGATGAAGACTCAAGGGAACTTTTTAAGGTCAAGGCAGATTTCGATAACAGGATGGAGAGGACTAAAGAGAACATGGAAAAGTATGCAGGCTTTGTGTCTCTCTGCCAGAAAAACGAGGGCCTTCTGCCCTTTGACAGGACAGCAGTGGCAAGGATTGTAGAGTTCGGGTCAAGGCTTGCTGACCATCAGGAAAAGCTCTCTATGAAATTCAGCGAGATAGCAGACCTTATAAGGGAATCCCATTACTGGGCATCTAAAGAAAATAGCAGTATTGTAAAGGCAGAGCATATAGAAAAGGCAATAGATGAAAAGATTTACAGGGTGAATATGATAGAGGGTCATATAAGGGAGATGATGCTTGAAGATACCCTTATTGTAAATACTGAAGGGACAAAGATAGGTCAGGTCAACGGCCTTGCTGTCCTTGATATGGGTGACCACAGCTTTGGAAAGCCCTCGAGGATTACTGCCAAGACATATACAGGGAGGGCCGGTATAGTCAACATAGAACGTGAGACAAAGATGAGTGGTAAGATCCATGAAAAGGCCATATTCATTATCTCAAGTTACCTTGGCAGTAAATATGCAGTAAAAAAACCTATCAGCCTCTCTGCATCCATTACCTTTGAACAACTCTATGAGATGATAGAGGGGGATAGCGCAACATGCGCTGAATTATATGCCCTTTTAAGTAGTATCTCTGGTGTCCCCTTAAAACAGAGCCTTGCTGTTACGGGCTCTATGGACCAGGATGGCGAGGTCCAGCCCATAGGTGGTGTAAACCAGAAGATCGAGGGCTTTTTTGACCTTTGCAGATTAAGGGGATTGAACGGAGAACACGGGGTTATTATACCCAAGAGAAACATAAAGCATCTTAACCTGAGAAAGGATGTTGTTGAGGCTGTAAGAGAGGGTAAGTTTCATATATATGCCATAGAAAAAATGGAGGAGGGGTTGGAAATCCTTACAGGTCTAAAGGCAGGGGAGCTGGATGGTGAAGGCCAGTACCCAGAAGGAACCATAAATTATCTCGTAACAAAAAGACTGACAGAGATATATGAGTCTCTGGAGAAGAAAAAAGATAAGGAAAAAGATGAAAACGAAAATAATAAAGGAGGAGGGGCAAATGAATAAAAAGGCTATACAGAAGATATGTTACGGGGTCTATATAATAAGTTCAAAGATGGGTGAGAAGATTAACGGGCAGATTGCCAATACTGTTTTCCAGATTACATCAGAACCTCCAACAGTAGCCATAAGTATAAATAAACAAAACATGACCCATGACTATATAAAAGAGAGCAAGGTCTTTACAGTATCTGTCCTTGGCAAATCAGCGTCCATGAACCTTATTGGTAGATTTGGATTTAAATCCGGGAGGGAGACAGATAAGTTTAAGGAGACAAAATACAGATTAGGTGTCACAGGTGCGCCAATAATCCTGGATAATACTATAAGTTATCTGGAGTGCGAGGTCTTAAGCAGTTCCGATGTGGGGACGCATACTGTATTTATAGGAAAGGTCATAGATGCTGATATCTTAAGCGATGAAGAACCTATGACATATGCCTATTATCATGAGGTAAAAGGTGGTAAATCCCCAAAGACAGCCCCTACCTATGTAACGGAAGAGACACCTAAAGAATCTGTTAAAGAACCTGTTGTATCTGATAAGTACAGATGTAAGGTATGCGGGTATGTCTATGACCCTGCCAATGGCGACCCGGATAGCGGGATAAAACCAGGCACACCTTTTGAAGACCTACCTGATACCTGGTCATGCCCAATCTGTGGTGCCCCAAAGGGTGAGTTTGAAAAAGAGGGATAGCAGAAAAGATATCTTTTACCCCTCAGGGCACATCTTGAGACCCCTGACCTTAAAACCCATTTATCTGTTTTTCAAGAGGTGCTTGCTCTCGCCAAATGGGTATACAGGGAATGTCTCAAACATCATGATGTCTATCCATGCTGATCTACTCTGGATAAGGCCTTTTTCATCTGTATCAACAACATTTATAACCCTGCAGCCCTGAAGGTCGATGAATTCGCAGATAACCTTGACGTTTTCTGGCCATTTCCAGCTAGCCCTTCTTCTTGTAACTTCTTTTTCATCTTCCGGTGCCCAAGTACAGATATTCATAAAAAACATGGCGGCCTCCTTTCGATGAATCTATATTTTTTATTAAGTATAGCACAGAAAATCTTTTTTGGAGGTTACATCTACAAGTTTTTAAATAAAAAAATTTCATCCTTGCCGTGGAGAAATAAAATGATTAGATTTTAAAGTAAGGCCTAAAGGTCTATGTTTTACAGTTTGGTTTAAAGACCCATGCAAGGGCCTCAATATCTTATATGGAGGTGGATTATGGTAGAGATTGGTCATAATGTAGGTGATTTTGAATTAAAGGACCAGAAGGAACAACTATTCAGGAGCAAGGATTTTAAAGGCAAAAAGATACTCCTCTCATTTCATCCTCTGGCGTGGACTCCGGTATGCAGGGACCAGATGCTATCCCTTGAAAAAAACCTCGATAGATTTGAGTCGGCAAATGCAATAGCTGTAGGTGTGAGCATTGATAGTATATATTGTAAAAAGGCATGGGCAGAGGCCATTGGTATTAACAAGACAAGGCTACTTTCTGATTTCTGGCCCCATGGTGGTCTGGCCTTGAGGCTTGGGCTTTTCAGGCATAAGGACGGCTTTTCAGAGAGGGCAAATGTTATTATAGACGAGAACGGCCTTGTAAAGTTCATTAAGGTGTATCCCATCCCAGAGGTGCCGGATATAGAAGAGGTATTGGCAAATCTATAATTTTATCTATGAAAGGTTACTATGTCCGAGAAGATAGAACTCCCCATTACAGGCATGAGCTGTGCAGCCTGCGCAGCAAGGATTGAGAGGGAACTTAATAAGATAGAGGGTATCAAAGAGGCCAGGGTAAACTTCCCTTTGAAAAAGGCAGAGGTCCTCATAAGTAGCGACCTTGAGCTAAAAAGGGTCATATCTGCTATAAGGGACATAGGCTATGATGTGGATATAGAGGGAGATGTAACGATCAGGGCAAAAAAAGAGGAGGCAGGCCTGAAAAGAGATTTTATCTGGTCTGCCTTTTTTTCTGTCCTGGTGATGGTTTTTTCTATGTGGCCTGTCCTGCCTTTTAATAATATAATTCTTCTTGTTTTAACCCTCCCTGTTCAGTTCTATTTTGGTCTTCGATTCCATAAACCTGCCATTCTTAACTTAAGACACCTTGCAGTGGATATGAATACCCTCATATCCTTGGGGACATCTGCTGCCTTCTTCTTTAGCGCCTTTGTTGCCCTGTTTCCTGACAGCCTTACATCTTCAGGGATTAAACCCAGTGTATACTTTGATTCCAGCACAATGATTATCACCATAGTGCTTTTGGGTAGGTTCTTTGAATCAAAGGCAAAGACAAGGACATATGCTGCCATAAAACTCCTGTATGAGCTCTCACCAAGGGAATGCACAGTGATAAGGGATGGAAAAGAGGTTGTGCTACCAACGGATAACCTCGAGGTGGGAGATGTTGTATTAATAAAACCAGGTGAAAAAGTACCTGCTGATGGTGTTGTTATTGAGGGTAACACATATGTAGATGAATCAATGATAACAGGTGAGGGCCTGCCCTCCCTGAAAGATATAGGCGACGAGGTGATAGCCGGGACAATAAATACAAGGGGTTCAATACTGATTAAGGCAATAAGGGTTGGGAAGGACACTGTATTATCAAAGGTTATACGCCTTGTAGAGGAGGCACAGTTTACAAAACCGCCTGTTCAGAGGCTAAGCGATAAGGTAGCCAGTGTATTCGTCCCTATTGTTATACTCCTCGGCATTATCACATCTGTCTTATGGCTTTTGTATGGGCCTGAACCAAGGGTTACCAATGCACTTCTGTCTTCTGTTGCCGTGCTTATAATAGCATGTCCATGCGCACTCGGGCTTGCAACGCCTACAGCCATTATGGTCTCCACAGGAGTGGGTGCAAAAAAAGGTATACTTATAAAAAATGCCGGGGCACTGGAGCTCTCCAGTAATGCGAGGTATGTCCTATTTGACAAGACAGGCACCCTGACAAAGGGTGTTATTGCCATATCTGATATAACACCTATCAGGCCTTATTCTGAAACAGATCTCCTATCTATTGCCTACAATCTTGAAAAACACTCGGAACACCCTTTTTCTGAGGCACTGAGGAAAAAGGCAGAGGAGCTGGGTATAGATAATTTAAAAGTAACAGGATTTCAGGCAATTATAGGAAAGGGGATAAAGGGCGAGATAGAAGGGAAGACATATTTTATAGGTAATACATTGTTGTATGAAGAGACAGGAAATGTAATTCAAGAGGATATAAAAGATCAATATACCAAGAAGGCAGAAGAAGGTGGCTCCCCTGTCCTTGTGTGGGGTGAAGATGCCATAATTGGCATCATAACCTTTAGTGACATCTTGAGGGATGAGGCCAGGGATGTTGTGAGTTCCCTAAAAGAGATGGGCATAGAGACGGTCATGATAACCGGAGACAGCATGGAGGGTGCAAGGACAATAAGTGAAAAGGTGGGTATAGATAGATTCTTTTACAGGATTCTCCCAGATGGAAAGGCAAAGATAGTTGAAGAATACAGAAAAAAAGGTATAACCCTCATGGTGGGTGATGGTGTTAACGATGCACCTTCTCTTGCAACAGCTGATGTGGGCGTTGCCATGGGTAAAGGCACAGATATTGCCATAGAATCTGCTGACGTAGTGCTTATGAAGGCTCAACTATCAAGGCTCATAACACTCATAAGACTCTCCAAAAAGACCCTCTGGGTTATAAAGGAGAATCTCTTCTGGGCATTTATCTATAATATAATATGCATACCCATTGCTGCCGGTTTACTCTATCCAGGATATGGAATAAGGCTTGAGCCCATGTTCGGAGCCATTGCCATGATGATAAGCTCTATATCCGTTGTATCCAACTCCCTGCGCCTGAAGATGTTTAAGGAATAGGGACCTAAAGGTAGGTTACGTCATAGATAGAAGATATGTCCTCAGGCCTATCTTCTTCTTGCTCAGGCCGAGTTTATCCCTTACATGCTGCCTGTGGAGGTTCACGGCACTCTCTGATACATTCAGTATCTTTGCAATGGCTTTGGCTGTCTTGCCTTCTTTTATAAATGTGGCTATCTTTATCTCTGTCGGTGTAAGATTCATATATTTTGATGTTATCTTCTGTACAAAGGGCGAGACGATGTTATTGAGATTTGTCTGAATGATGTCAAGAAATACCTGCTGTTTTGGGTCAAGTCCTGTTTTTTGAAGCTCTGATATATAAGGCATAACAAGCTCTTTTATATTGGCGAGGACTGTACTTTCAAAGTCCTTTTTTTCGTTCTCCTTTTGTTTGATGAGGGTGCTGAGGGAATTATTTATCTCGTTTACTTTATAGTATTTCATCTCAAGGTCTTCAAGTCTCTCCTTTAGGGTCTCATTTTCCCTGTTTTGACCTGATGCATCTGTTAACCTCAATACTGTTAATTTTTTATCCTGGTAATTTATCTGAGTTGTGGAGGCTAAAGTATCCACTGCTGTGCCGTCTTTTCGTATAAATCTTACCTCGTATCTTGAGGGCTTATATTCACCATCTCTTTTCTTTTTTATCAGTTGTCTAAACTTGTCCTTATCTTCTGGATGCACAAATGGCTTCAGGGATCTTCCTATAACCTCACTGTTTTCTTCGTAACCCAGGGTATCTAAGAATTTTTTGTTAGTATATACACAATTGGAACCATCAAGGACTGCAATACCACCAAATGCGTTTTCAATGACTGCATAACAAAACTGCTGGTCATCCATAAAACCTTTTTTCATCTTTATTACCATCCTTGCACCTTATCCTTTATTTTTTATGAATGGGTTTTTAAGCACAATCGTGCTGTCTCTCTCTGGCCCTGTTGAGATTATGTCTATACCAATACCGAGTAACTCCTCAAGCCTATCCAGGTATCTTTTTGCATTACGAGGCAGTCTTTTATACATATCTATACCGTGTATGGAGGTATTCCATCCCGGTAACTCTTCAAGAATGGGTTTGCAGTTTTCTAATTCTTCTATTCCCATTGGTGGTACATCAATCTTCTTCCCTTTAACCTCATATCCAACACATATATTTATGGCATCGAAATTGTCAAATACATCGAGTTTCATCATGCACAGGCCGTTTATACCGTTTAGTCTTATGGCCCTTTTTACTATCACTGCATCAAACCATCCGCACCTCCTCGGTCTACCTGTTGTGGAGCCGTATTCCCTGCCCACATCCCTAATGCGTTCACCTGTGCTGTCCTTTAATTCTGTTGGGAATGGACCCTCTCCCACCCTTGTTGTATATGCTTTACAGATACCGAGCATATAATCGATGGAGGTAGGTGGGACACCAGAGCCAGAGGCTATGTTTCCTGATACTGTGTTGGAAGATGTGACATATGGATATGTCCCGTGGTCTATGTCAAGGAACGTACCCTGGGCACCCTCAAATAGTATATTTTTCTTATCAGATATAGACCTGTGTAAAAAACCTGCTGTATCAGTGGCATATCTCTTTAAAAGCCTTCTATAAGGCGCATATTGCTTTACAATATCCTCGGCCTTGAATCCCTCCTCACCGTAATATTTTTGTATTATAAAGTTTTTTATCTCCAGATTCTGCTTAACCTTTTCTGTAAATACCTTGCTGTCAATGAGGTCTATCACCCTGATACCCATCCTGCTTACCTTATCTTCATAGGCAGGTCCGATACCCCTTCCTGTTGTGCCTATCTTCTTCTTTGTCTTGGATTCCTTGAGCATATCGAGTTTTTTGTGGTAGGGCATAATCAGGTGGGTTAGCCCGCTTATCATAAATTTTTTATCATCTTCTAAATATCCCCTGGACTTAAGCTCTTTTATCTCGTGGTCGAGAACCTCCGGGTCAAGGACAACGCCGTTTCCAATAATGCAGTATTTTTCTTTATGGAGTATACCAGAGGGGACAAGGTGGAGTATTATTTTTTCTTTGCCTACAACTATTGTATGTCCTGCATTGGCACCACCCTGATACCTGACGATGATATCTGCATCAACACTCAACAGGTCTATGACCTTACCTTTTCCTTCATCTCCCCACTGGAGACCTACTACACCTATATTTGCCATAATTCTTATTCCTCTGCTTTTTTCTTGATGTTCCTACTTCATAATATACTGATTGATTAAAATCAAGAATAAAATCAAAAATTAAACAAAAAAATATTATAAAATATGGTGCCCACAAGACCATTATTTTGCAAAGTCTTTTTGTTATCCTTGACTGTTTGTGGATATATATAGTAATGATGTAAGAGATAGTTGGGAGATATATTTATATGAAGGCAATAATCGGTGGTTCATCGCTTTTTAAAACACATATATTTAACGATTGGGAGGAAAAAAGCATAGAGACCCCTTATGGGAAAGTATTATTAAGGATAAAAGGGGATAATATCTTTCTCCAGAGACACGGGTTACCGCCTGTACCACCTCACAGAATAAACCACAGGGCAAATATATGGGCATTAAAGATACTGGGTGCAGAAAAGATTGTTTCAATAAACTCTGTAGGTAGCCTCAAAATAAGACTAAAACCAGGCAAGTTTGTAATCCCCCATGATTTTATATCTCTATGGGATATCCCTACATTTTATGAAGATGAGGCAAGATACATAGTACCTGTGATGGATAAGGGGGCGAGGGGTTATATTATAGATATGTGCAGAAAAATCGACCTTGTCCCGGTAAAAAGGGGTATCTATATCCAGACAAGGGGCCCGAGATTTGAGACAAAGGCCGAGATAAATCTGCTTAAGGGATCTGGCGATATAGTGGGGATGACCATGGCATCAGAGGCCACCTTATGTATGGAGCAAGATATACCCTATGCAAGCATCTGCTCTATAGATAATTACTGTCACGGTATTGTAAAAACACCCCTTGCCATGGAGGAGCTGGAAAAAAACTGGAAGGAAAACCTAAAAACAATAGAAAAATTCCTCATAGAATTAATAAGGCATTGATAACCCATACATTTTTAAATGAAGAGGTAGGCTATGGATATACTCATTAAGGATGTAATGCTCGATAATGAAACAAAGGATATATTCATTCAAGATGGCAGGATTACAGAGATTACAGAACATTCAACTAAAAAGGCAGACAGGGTAATAAACGGTAAGAATAAGGTCGCGCTACCGTCTTTTATAAACGGTCACACCCATGCTGCCATGACACTATTTAGGGGTTACGCAGATGACCTGCCCCTTAAGGTATGGCTTGAGGAAAAGATATGGCCTCTTGAGGCAAAATTAACAGAGGAAGATGTGTACTGGGGGTCTAAGCTCGCCTGTCTTGAGATGATAAAAAATGGGGTTACAGTATTCAATGATATGTATTGGCACTGGGAGGCTACGGCAAGGGCGGCCTATGAGATGGGCATAAGGGGTTTTTTAAGCGGTGTCTTCATAGATATGTTCGATGAGAAAAAGGCTGATAAAGAGATAGATGAAAACATAAGGCTTTTTGAGCTCTCCAAAAAATACGAGCCTTATATAACATTTGCCTTTGGCCCACATGCTGTCTATTCCGTATCCAGAAAAAGCCTGGAATGGATAAGGGATTTCGCAGAAAAACACAACATCCTTGTCCATATGCACCTTCTTGAGACCCGTGACGAAATAAGATTTACAGAGGAAAAATACGGATTAAAGACAGTGGATTTCCTTGATTCCATCGGTCTTTTATCTAACAGGTATATAGGCTGTCATGGATGCTGGTTGGATGAATATGACTGTGGGATTTTGAAAAAAAAAGGCTCAAAGATTGTTCATATGCCTGTATCCAATATGAAACTGGCTGTAGGGAGGGTAGTTCCCCATTTTCTATTCAAAAACCATCAAATCCAGTACTGTTTTGGCACAGATGGATGTGCATCCAATAACCACCTTGACATTATTGAGACCATTAAGTTTGCCTCTCTTCTTGCAAAGTTCTTTATCCACGAACCAACAATACTGCCGGCAAGAGAGGCTTTTGACCTTGCCACTAAAACCGCTGCAGAGATATTTTTCCTCGGGGCATGGGAGATAAAGGAGGGCAACTCCCCTGATATTATCCTTGTTGATCTGTCGAGACCTGAATTGACCCCTTGTTTTGACATCTATTCAAATATAGTCTATGCATCCAACGGATATGTAGTGGATACTGTAATCTCCATGGGTAGGGTCGTCATGGAAGGGAGATATGTTCAGGGTGAGGAAGAGATAATCAGACATGCCAGAAAAACAGCAGAGTCATTGATTACACGATGAGATTTATCTGTGATGTTATGTTGGGGAGGCTTGCCAGGTATCTACGGATACTCGGTCTTGATACAGTCTACATAAAAAATTATCAAGAATTGATAAATATCACTCAAGGAGCAGGGCCTTTTTGTTTTTTTACAAAGAGGACAAAGAATACCCCTGAAGGTTCTATATTTATAAAGGCAGACAGGATAAAGGAACAGATGGAGGAGGTCATGCCGATAATATCCCCTTATATAGATAAGGGCCTTTTTCTATGCCGTTGCCTTGACTGTAATACTATGCTTGTGGATAGAGAAAAAAGCGAGATAGAGGGGCATGTCCCTGAATTTATATATCACAGGCATGACAGATTTAAGGTATGCCCATCCTGCAAAAAGATATACTGGGGTGGCACACATTTAGAGCACATGGAGACCTGGATAAAATCCCTATTAAAAGATTGGTAGGGTTTATTGAGTTTACAGAGTTTATTGGGTTTATTGAGTTTGTTGGGTTTATTGAGTTTGTTGGGTTTATTGGGTTTGTTGAGATTTCTCTTGTTAGGACTTTGGAGGTTAGGGCATAGGATATAAAATATCGAATATATTCAGGGAGATAGTTGGGATATTGGAGGTGTATCTCAGGGATGATGTCCCTGTAATAACAGAGTTGTCAAAAAGAGGTGACAGGGATCCCTTTCTCATCCTTATAGGTACAATATTGAGCCTGAGGACCAAGGACGAGACAACAGAGGGTGCAATGGCAAGGCTTTTTAATAGGGCAAGGACACCAGAGGAGATCCTCGGCCTAAAAGATGAGGAGATAGAGAGGCTTATATATCCCGTTGGTTTCTATAGAAAAAAGGCAAGAACAATAAAGGAGATATCAAGGACAATTATGGAGAGATACAATGGCATGGTGCCTGATGAACTGGACGAGTTGTTAAAGATAAAAGGTGTGGGAAGAAAAACAGCAAACCTCGTGATAACAGAGGGTTTTGGTAAATTAGGTATATGTGTAGATACCCATGTCCACAGGATATCCAATAGGATTGGTGTTATATCAACAAAAACACCCCATGAGACAGAAGACGTGTTGAGAAGAATCCTGCCCAAAAGATACTGGATTGTATATAATTCACTCCTTGTTGCATTCGGGCAGAAGATATGTAAACCCATCTCACCCCACTGCACCATATGCCCCATAGATAGGTTGTGTAAAAAGACATCTGTAGGTAGACATAGGTAATCGATATATACTCCTTGCAGCGAGGTAATTTATTTTCTCCAATATTTGAATTTTGCCTTTACAAGGGTGCTGTTTTTTTGTTAATTTTCCTTTTTAAATGAGAAAATTTATATTCACGTTTACAATACTCCTGATATTTCTGTCAGGCCCTATTTTTGCCAATAACACAGAGAAGATAATCAAACTCGATATCATAGGTAATGACAAGATAGATAGGGGTTATATAATGAACAGCATCAAGACGAGAGAGAACGACCCCTATGACTTGGAGAAACTCAGGGAAGACCTAAAGAATATATATAAAACCGGTTTTTTCAGCGATGTCCAGATAGATGTCAAGGATACGGATAAGGGAAAGATTGTAACCTTTGTGGTTATAGAGAGACAGACAATAGAGGCCATCTATATATCAGGCAATGAAAAGGTAAAGACCAACGACATCAAAGAAAAACTGAAGATTAAATCCAACACAGTTTTGAACACAGAAAAAATAAAGGAGAGTATAGAGGAGATCAAAAAACTATACGCCAGCAAGGGTTATTATGCCACAAAGGTCACCTATGAGATAGATTACGAGAAGGAGTTTGATGTATCGGTAAAGTTTATAATAGAGGAGCCACCACAGGCATATGTCCGAAAGATTATTATAAAGGGCAACAAGAATGTCAAGACATCAGAGATAAAATCCATGATGAGTACATCAGAAAAGGGTATATTCTCGTGGTTTACCGGGTCTGGTATCCTCGACGAAGATTCCCTTGACGAGGACAGGAAGAATATAGAGGCCCTATACCACGATAAGGGTTATGTGAGGGCAAAGATAGGTGCGCCAGACATAAACATATCCAAGGACGGAAAGACAATAACAATAACACTGACAATAGATGAGGGCAACCTGTATAAGATAGACAGGATTGATTTTAAGGGCGATGTGATATTTAAAAAGGAAGACCTGTTAGCCACCATAAAAAGTAAAAAGGATAATATATTCCGTGCATCATTGTATCAACAGGATGTCCTTACATTAACAGATATGTATCAGGATAGGGGCTATGCCTTCTGCGAGATAACACCCTTGACCACAGTAGACGATGATGCACAGAAGGTAAGTATAGACTTTGAGATAAAAAAGAACCAGGAGATATTCATAAACAGGATAAATATCATAGGTAATACAAAGACGCTGGATAAGGTGATAAGGAGGGAGCTTACCTTTGCAGAGGGTGACAGGTTTTCATCAACACACCTTAAAAAGAGCAGGAAAAACTTGAGAAACACAACGTACTTTAAAGATACGGACATGAAGATTATAAAGACAGATGAGCCGGATAAGGTGAACATCGACCTTACTGTTGAGGAGAGGCAGACAGGGACTCTGAGCCTCGGTGTAGGCTACAGCACATATGAAAAGGTCATGGTCACAGGCAACATATCCCAGGAAAACTTCTTTGGGACAGGGAGAAAGGTATATCTTTCTGCCGGTATCGGGAGTGTGACCCAGGAATTCAGACTAACATATGTAGAGCCGAGGATATTTGACCTTGATTTAGATACAAACTACAGCATCTTTAATTACAAGAGGATTATGGATTCATACGACTATAAAAAATTAGGTGGTGGATTTGGATTAACAAGGAGGCTTACAGAGGATGTGAAGGGGTCGTTATCATACAGGTATGAAAAGACACAGGTTACCAATATGGAGGATACGGCGAGCATATACGTCAAACAACAGTTTGGTACAAAGGTAACCAGTGCACCTTCTATATCCATAACCAAGAACACAATAGATGATATAATGAATCCCAATGTGGGTGTTGCTGCTGAAGCATCATTTGAGGTAGCTGGCGGCCCATTTGGCGGCGACAACTATTTCATCAAGAGCATCGCCTCCTACGGTCAGTATATCCCTGCCGGTTTCTGGGATAGCACTTTCTTTGTAAAGGGGACAGGAGGGATAATAAGGCCATATGGCGGCAGACAGATACCCATCTATGAAAAATTCTATGTAGGTGGGCTCTACTCTGTCAGGGGTTTTAAATATGGCGAGGCAGGCCCTTTAGATAGCGAAGGAGAGATTATCGGTGGAAAAAACCAGTTATTTTTCAACCTTGAATGGATATTCCCCATATATAAACCAGCAGGAGTAAAAGGCGTGCTCTTCTATGATGCAGGGGCAGGATTTGACGATTCAGACGGTTTTATGTTAAAAGGTATGAGGGCATCTGCGGGTTTTGGTATAAGGTGGTTTTCACCCCTTGGCCCAATAAGACTTGAGCTTGGGTTTAATCTATTTCCAAAAAGAGGAGAGAGCAGAAGCGTATTCGACTTTGCTTTAGGAACACAATATTAAATCAGGAGGAAGTATGAAGAGATTTTTGTTGGTGTCTATTATCTTTTTAACTATGTTATTGACCCCTTATCTTGTTATGGCTCAGCAGGCAAACATTGCCTATGTGGATATAGGCAAGGTAGTCATGGAATCAGAAAAAGGCAAACAGGCCAAGAAGACCATGGATGATGAGATAAATAAGATAAGAAAAGATCTATCCAGTAAACAAGAGGAACTACAGAAGCTAAAAGACTCCCTTGACAAGCAGGGCGCTGCTGTAAAACCAGAGAAGAGAGAGGAGCAGCAAAAACTCTATAATAAAAAGCTGAAAGACTATCAGAACCTGGAGAATGAGTATCAGGGAGATATGCAACAGAAGATTGCAGAGTTTGAACAGAACCTCGTAAATGAGGTCATGGATGTAATCAAAAAGATAGGTGAGAGGGAAAAGTACACATTGATACTCCAGAAACACCCTGCCATACTCCTCTACGCTGCCCCAGGGATCGATATAACCAATAAGGTTATCGAGGAATACAATAAACAGTCAAAGGAAAAGGCCACTAAGAAGTGATAACCCTGAAGGATATATCTGAGATAATAGGCGGTGACCTGAGGGGTGATGGTAGTGTCCCCATATATGGTATCTCAGGTATCCAGGAGGCAAAAGAGGGCGAGATTACTTTTTTGATGCATGCTGGTTATGAGAGATTCATTGATACATGCCAGGCATCTGCCATAATTGTCAGCAGCACATATGCCGACAGGATTAAAGACAGGAATATCATCGTAGTTAAAGACCCCCAGCTTGCATATATCAAGGTTGCAGGGCTTTTTGATGTGAATAAAAAGCAAGAGCCTGGTATAAGCCCTTTGGCATCTGTATCAAAAGACGCCAGGGTAGCAGATGATGTATCTATATCCCCTTTTGTCCATATAGGCCGAGAGGTAAGGATCGAAAAAGGGGTATGCATCTATCCTTTTGTATATATAGGAGATAGTGCATCCATTGGAGAGGATACTGTTATATACCCCGGGGTGACAATATACGCCAGGACAGAGATAGGCAAGAGGGTGATAATACATGCAGGGTCAGTTATAGGTGCCGATGGATTCGGATATGTATGGGACGGTGAGAGACACTGTAAGATACCTCAACTGGGTAAGGTTGTTATAGAGGACGATGTGGAGATAGGTGCCAATGTGACCATAGACAGGGCATCCCTTGATAAGACAGTGATAAAGAGAGGGACAAAGATAGATAATCTTGTTCAGATAGCCCATAATGTCACTATAGGTGAAAATTCAATAATTGTAGCCCAGGTTGGTATAGCCGGGAGCTCAAAGATAGGAAGGAATGTGATCCTCGCCGGCCAGGTGGGTGTGAGAGACCATGTGGTAATAGGGGATAATGTGAGGGCAGGGGGGCAGACAGGGATAACAAAGGATGTAAAGGCAGGTTCATCAGTATCAGGGACACCCCATATGCCCCATAAGGAATGGCTAAAGCTCCAGGTGCAGCTCAAGAGACTACCCGAGCTTTTTGAGAGGATGAAAAAGATAGAGGAAAAATTATTTTCAGGAGAGGCCGATGATTGATATCAATGAGATAATGAGGCTTTTACCCCATACCTATCCCTTTCTCCTTGTGGATAAGATCATAGAGTTTGTCCATGCAAAAAAGATAGTGGGGATAAAGAATGTGACATACAATGAACCCTTTTTTCAGGGGCATTTTCCAGGTAGACCCATCATGCCCGGTGTCTTGATAGTGGAGGCCATGGCACAGACAGGCGGTGTCCTTGCATTCAAGTCGTTTCCGGATTTGAAGGGGTCTGTATTCTTTATAGGTATCGATAATGCCAGGTTTAGAAAACCCGTTGTCCCTGGAGACCAGCTTAAACTCTCTGTTGAGGTTATAAGACACAAAAAAGAGTTGTGGGTCTTTAGTGGCGAGGCATATGTGGAGGATGAGAAAGTGGCTGAGGCAAGGATTATGGCTATGCTAAAACAGGATTGAGGGGTTGAGAATTGATACACCCAACAGCAATTGTATATAAAGGCGCTGAGATAGCAGAGGATGTAGAGATAGGTCCTTACTGCATTATCCATGAAAAGGTCAGGATTGGTAAAGGCACAAGGCTTTTGAACCATGTGGTTATACAGGGAAATACACAGATTGGTGAAAATTGCACAATAAGCCCCTTTGCCTCTTTAGGTGGGCCGCCACAGGACATAAGCTATAGGGAAGAAGATACCCTTCTTATAATAGGTAACAACAACACCATAAAAGAATATGTGACCATAAATAAGGGGACAGTCCACGGAGGTGGCATAACAAAGGTAGGGGATAATAATTTTCTCATGGCATATGTCCATATAGCCCATGATTGCAAGATAGGGAATAATGTGATTATGGCAAACTGCGCAACCCTTGCAGGTCATGTGGAGGTAGATGACTTTGTTATATTTGCTGGCCTGTGTGCTGTCCATCAGTTCTGCAAGATAGGAAAATATGCATTTATAAGCGGCATAACCGGTGTTCCAAAGGATGTCCCTCCATTTATGATAGCAGCAGGTAGCAGGGCAAAACTATATGGCCTTAATGTAGTGGGACTGGAAAGGCATAATTTTTCAAGGGATGAGATTGCCACATTAAAAAAGGCATACAGGATTCTGTTCAGGTCATCCCTGCCCCTCAGTACATCCCTTAAGATAATACAGGAAGAATTAGGTGGTCCCCATGTAGAGGAGCTTATAAATTTTATCAGTTCTTCCAAGAGGGGTATATGCCGGTAGATATATCCCTTGTCGGCGCAGGATACATGGGCAGCATACACCTTGAAAAACTCCTCACCTTAGAGGACGTCCATGTCCCCGGGATAGTGGATATAGACAGGTGCACAGGTAAAAACCTCTCAGAGAGACACAATGTCATGTTCTTTGACAATTACAGGGAGGCAGTGGCCTTATCAGACGGCATTGTAATCGCATCACCTACAGAGACCCACTATGAGATAGCAAGATATTGTATAGAAAAAGGCGTCCATGTATTCATAGAGAAACCCATGGCAAGGGATGTAAAAGAGGCTGCACAACTAATAGATATGGCAAGGGATAAGGGTGTTGTCCTCCAGATAGGTCATCTCGAGAGGTTTAACCCTGCCTTTAAAAAGGCAGTAGAATTCATAGAGAATCCCATTATAGTAGAGGCAAAAAGGACAGGACCATATACAGGCAGGTCAACAGATATAGATGTGGTCTCAGACCTAATGATACACGATATAGATCTGCTTTTGTGTATTGTAAAGGCAAAGGTAAGGACTGTTTCCAAGTCATACGGTATTTCCTTTATAAATGATAAGGAGGATGTGGCTACTGCAACTATAGAATTTGAAAACAATTGCATTGCCACACTCCATGTAAACAGGGTCTCAACAAAAAAAGAGAGAAGCTTTACAGTCTTTGAGAGGGGCAGGGCTGTATATATTGATCTATTAAACGGCAGGCTCTCGGTAAATACAAAAAAACAGGAAAGAGAGATAGAGACCCTTGATTATGAAGCCGGTAAAATAGACTCGGTAAGAGAGGAGTTGAAGGAGTTTGTTGACTCAATCCAGGGCAGAGCAAGACCCACTGTAGACGGCACAGCCGGTCTTATGGCCCTTGAGATAGTAAACCTTATAAGAACCTCCCTTGAAAGATAACGAAAAAAAAGGCACAACAAACAGGATTGTCCTTTTAACAGGCGAACTGTCAGGGGAAATCCACGGCACAAATCTCGTAAAGAGTATCAATTCTAAATATAATATAGATTTTAGCGGCATGGGGGGCAGGAGGCTAAAGCAAGAGGGTATGGAGGTAGTCTATGATTACAATGCCATATCCCTTATGGGTATAAGTGAGATATTTACAAAGACCCATCATATAATCTCTGCATTGAATACCATAAAAAGACATATAAGGGATGTGAGGCCTCTATGTGTTATCCTCGTTGACTTCCCCGGTTTCAACCTCAGGATTGCCGGCTATGCCAAAAGGCTTGGTATCCCTGTTATATATTTTATACCGCCCCAGGTATGGGCATGGCACAGAAGCAGGGTCTATAAGATAAAAAAGTATGTTGACCTTGTAATATCCATACTGCCCTTTGAAAAGGGGTTTTACAGAGAATACGGGATAGAAGCAAGGTATGTGGGTCATCCATTTGCCAATATAATCAAGCCTACCATGGCCAGAGATGAGTTTTTCAGGATGATAGATATTGACATGGGGCATCCCTTAATAACCATTATGCCAGGTAGCAGGGAAAACGAGGTATTAAGGCACATGCCTGTCCTACTATCCATCACAGATATACTCAAAAAAAGACTCGATCATGTGGGGATAGTCCTACCTGTTGCTGAAAATATACCAGATAGACTGATAAAAGATTCTATCTCTGGCAGGGCTATTACTGCTTTAAGGGGCTATAACTACGATGCCCTATACCATAGCGATGCTGCTATTATTGCATCAGGTAGTGCAACCCTTGAGGCAGCCATACTGGGCGTGCCAACAGCAGTGATTTATAAAATCTCAACACTGTCATACCTTCTGGCAAAAATGCTTGTAGATGTAAAGTTTATAAGCCTGCCCAATCTCATAGCAGGGAAGGAGGTCTTCCCCGAATTTATACAGCACCTCGACCCTGAAAAGATTGCAGAAAGGGTTATCTATATGTTAAATAATGATAGAGTGGAGATAAAAAAGGATTTGGCATATATAAAGGCAGAACTCGGCGGGTTTGATTCTTATAGCATGGCAAGGGATGAGATAGTTAGTTTTTTAGAGCACAGATATGGAACTATATCTTAGACTGTTAAGATTCGTAAAACCATACTGGATTAAGCTCGTCCTGGCCATGATATTTATGTCCCTTGTGGCAGCTACCAACGGCCTTACAGCATTTATTGTCAAGCCTGTATTGGACAAGATTTTCTTTGAAAAAAATGCAACCATGCTCTACCTTATACCCGGGGGTGTTATACTCCTATACCTTATAAAGGGTATATTCGATTATCTCCAGACATATCTCATGGGATATGTGGGACAGAAGGTAATAACGGATATAAGGGCACTTATATTTAATTCACTCCAGAGACAACCCCTTGCCTACTTTGATAAGACATCCACCGGCTCAAGTATCTCAAGGATAATAAACGATGTTAACCTTATCCAGAGTGCAGTATCAGATACCTTTACAGCAATATTGAAGGATTCCTTTACCATAATAGGCCTCATATTTGTAGTGTTTTACAGGGACTGGGTCCTTGCCACTATCTCCTTCTGCGTCCTCCCCTTTGCTACTTATCCTATAATAGCCTTTGGAAAAAAACTAAGGAAGATAAGCACAAATACACAGAAATCCATAGCCCGACTTACCAGCTTTCTCCATGAGAACATCACAGGCCAGAGGATTATAAAGGCATTCTGTATGGAGGAATATGAATCCAGGAGATTCGATAATGAGAACGAGACACTCTTCAAGACCATATTAAAGCGATATAAGGTAAAGGCCTTTTCCTCACCCATTATGGAGGTTTTAGGGGGGATAGCCATTGCCGTTGTCATATGGTATGGGGGCAAGGAGGTTATATCCGGCAACTCGACCCCCGGTAACTTCTTCTCCTTTACAGCAGCCCTTCTTATGCTCTATGAACCCATCAAGAGGCTCAACAAAGAAAACCATAATATCCAGCAAGGTCTTGCTGCAAGCCAGAGGGTCTTTGAGATAATAGACAGGGTGCCTGATATAGCAGATAGAGATGGTGCCGTGGCTATAGACAAGATTGAGGGCAGTATCTCTTTTAAGGATGTCTGTTTTAGATATGAAGACAAGATGATCCTGAAAAACATAAACCTCAATATTAAAAAGAATGAGGTCCTTGCCATTGTGGGTGAAAGCGGCGTAGGCAAGACCACCCTTGCCAACCTGATACCCCGTTTCTACGATGTTACAGAGGGCGCCATCGAGATAGATGGTATAAACATAAAAGATATAACCATTAATTCACTGAGGAAAAATATAGCCCTTGTCACGCAGGATGTCATCCTATTCAACGATACGATAAAAAGCAACATCACCTTCGGCCTCGATATAGATATGGAGAGGGTTATAATTGCTGCCAAGATGGCATATGCCCACGACTTTATAATGAACCTTTCAAAACAATACGATACAGTGGTAGGAGAAAAAGGTGTAAGGCTCTCAGGGGGACAGAAACAGAGGATTGCCATAGCAAGGGCATTCTATAAAGATGCGCCTGTGCTTATACTGGATGAGGCAACGAGTTCCCTTGATTCAACAGCAGAGGTAGAGGTGCAGAAGGCCCTTGAAAATCTCATAAAGAACAGGACTACCATAATCATTGCCCACAGGTTATCTACGGTAATGAATGCCCACAGGATTATAGTCCTTGAAAAAGGCACTATAGTCCAGGAGGGTAACCACAACGAACTTATCAGCATAGATGGGCCCTATAAGAGGCTCTATGAACTCCAGTTTTTCAAGGAGCCTGGAAAAAAGATAATAAAGATGACGAGGCAGCCTAAAAATGCTTAAGGATATTAAATACTTTCTTTTGTTGAACATACTGCCTCCCATTATCTACATGATTATAGCCTTCATTAGATTCACATCAAGGATAGAGCATGTAAACAGGTCCAGGGTAGATGAGAGATGGCAAAGAGGTGAAAACTTTATAGTCTGCTTCTGGCATGGCAGGCTTCTCATGATGCCCTTTGCAAATATAAGGGGCAAAGGTAAGGTGCTAATAAGCAGACACAGGGATGGCGAGTTCATTGCAAGGGTGATAAGATTCTTTGGTCTCGATGCAATAAGGGGCTCATACAGAAAAAAGACAGTCTCATCTGTAAGGGAGATTATGTCATCTCTAAAAAATGGCTTTGATGTAGCCATAACCCCTGATGGCCCCAAGGGCCCTCGATATAAGGTCAAAAAAGGTATAATAGAGCTTGCAAGGATTACAAAGGCCGGGATAGTGCCGGTAACATACAGTGCAGGTAAAAAAAAACTTTTAAATCATGGGACAGTTTTATACTGCCCCTGCCTTTCTCAAGGATAGTTTTCCTCTGGGGTGAACCCATCTATATAAATAGTGATATGGATGAAAGGGCTATGGAGGACCTCCGCCTGCATCTGGAAAAGACACTCATAGAACTTACAGAAGAGGCTGACAGGATAGTATGTGGAAGGTAATCTATAATGTCCTTGTCTATGTAGCCCTGCCTTTTTTTGTTTTCTTTGCCCTTTTTAAAAGAAAATTAAGAAGAAATATAGGCGAGAGGCTCTTTAACTCTACAAAGGCAACCCCGGTAAAAAATGCCCTGTGGATACATGCTGCATCTATTGGTGAGGCTGTTATAGCAGAGACACTCATAAACTTTTTAAGGAAAAACAAAAGGGAACTCAATCTGGAATTTGTCGTTACGACAAATACATTCTATACAAAGGACCTGCTCTTAAGAAAATTCAACAATGCAATCAATATCTATTCGCTCCCTCTGGATCTGGGTCTTGCCATAGACCGTTTTATAGACGGTTCAACATTTAAGGCAATTATTATTGTGGAGACAGAGATATGGCCCAATCTCATCTGGACGGCAAAAAAAAGGGGTATACCTGTTGTCATCTTAAACGGCAGGATATCGGACAGGACACTCCCCAGTTACAAGAGGTTTTCTTTTTTTCTGAGAGATGTCTTATCAGATATAGATATGGTGATGGCACAATCAGAGGAACATAGAAGGAGATATATCTCGATCGGCATGGAGCCTCATAAGGTCATAACTACAGGGAACATAAAATATTACAGGGATATAAAGGGGCAGGAGTCATCAATGCAGAAAGGGGACATAGTGACCTTCGGGAGCATAAAGGAAAAGGAGATGGAGGGTGTTTTCTCTGTAATAAAAAGGCTCAAAGGAGATATGCCTGGCCTGAGTATATATATAGCACCCAGGGAACTAAACCTTGTAAGCCCTATAGAATATGAGCTGGGTAAAGTATTTAGAATCACCCGCTATTCCACCATAAAGACCCGTTTAGGACAGGGTCAACCTGTAAATGCAGATATAGTATTGGTGGATACGGTTGGCGACCTTTTAGATATATACAAGAAAAGCAGGATTGCCTTTGTTGGAGGTAGCCTTGCACCCTATGGCGGTCAAAACATCCTCGAGCCGCTTTTTTTCGGGACCCCTGTAGTCTTTGGTCCTTTTATAGAGAATTTTAAAGAGATAGCAGACCTCATAATAGCGAAAAAGGCAGGTATTATGGTCAAAGACTACGAGGAACTCTATGACAATATAAGATACCTCCTGGGACACCATGAAAAAGTGGAGGAGATGGGAGAGAAGGGCAGGGATATTATTGATATGCACAGGGGTTATATGGAAAAGACAGTGGATAATATCATGCAGATAATAGATTAAGGAGAAGGTTGATATGGAAGAATTTTCAAGACTTGTAGAGCTCATGGAGACACTTCGGAGTGACAGGGGGTGTAAATGGGATAGAAAGCAGACGGTCCATTCCTTCAAGACATATGTCCTGGAAGAGGCCTACGAATTAATAGATGCCATAGAAAAAGAGGATTATGAGGGCATAAAAGAGGAGTTGGGCGACTTACTATTTCATATTATCTTTATATCTCAGATATGCAGGGAAAAATCTCTGTTCGACATAAAAGATGTGATAAGCCTTACATACAAAAAGATGTTCAACAGGCACCCCCATGTATTTATAGAAAAAAACCCTGACATACCCATAGAGGTAAGATGGGAGGAGATAAAAAAGGCAGAAAAAGAGGATTATTCACCCCTCAGCGACATACCGAAGATCTTGCCGGCACTCCTCAGGGCATACATAATTACGAGAAGGGCTGCAAAGGTAGGATTCGACTGGAAAAATGTACGGGATATCCACGAAAAGCTTGAGGAAGAGATAAGAGAACTACAAGAGGCAGAGAAATCTGATAATAAGGAGAAGATAAAGGAAGAGATAGGAGATATCCTGTTTACAGTGGTAAATATCTCAAGGTCTTACAATATTGACCCGGAAGATGCCCTGAGATTCACATCAGATAAATTTGTCAGACGCTTTGGGTATATAGAAAAAAATACAGAACTGGGCAAATCAGATATAGCTGTTATGGATAAACTGTGGGATGAGATAAAGTCTATGGAAAAAGAGGGGGATTAGCCCCTCTTTTTTATTCTGCCTTAGTTACGTTTGCTGCCTGTGGACCCTTTGGACCTTTAGTAATCTCAAACTCAACCTTCTCGCCCTGCTTTAATGTTTTAAACCCATCCTGCTTGATTGCTGAGAAATGGACAAAAACATCTTCACCGTTATCCTGCTCGATAAAACCATAACCCTTTGAATCATTAAACCATTTTACCTTACCTACTGCCATACTGCTAAACTCCTTTCAAAAAAATTAAGCAAACATGCTTTAATGGGTATACTATGCCTTTTTATTGCATTATGTCAAGCTAAATGTGACGGTTAGAAAAAAATATTTAATTGAAAGCATTGGATTTACAACGTATAATAACAGGACTATGGGTAAGGTATATCTCGTTGGTGCAGGTCCAGGGGATTTAAAACTCATAACCCTAAAAGGGCTTGAATTGATTCAGCAGGCAGACTGTATAATCTATGATTATCTTGCCAATAAAGAATTGTTGGGCTTTGCAAGGGAAGATGCCGAGATAATCTATGCTGGAAAGCAGGCCTCACAGCACGAATTACCACAGGATGAGATTAATGAACTCTTGTTAAAAAAGGCAGAGAGATACAGTATAGTTGTCAGGCTAAAGGGTGGAGACCCTTTCATATTCGGCCGGGGAGGAGAAGAGGCCCTCTTTTTGGCAGAAAAAGGTATTGATTTTGAGATCTGTCCTGGTGTCACATCAGCCATATCCGTGCCTGCATATGCCGGGATACCTCTCACCCATAGACACTATGCATCCTCTGTTGCCTTTGTTACAGGTCATGAGGATGAATCAAAGACATCATCATCCATAAACTGGAAGGGGTTGGCAACAGGTGTAGATACCCTTGTTTTTTTAATGGGGATAAGAAATATAGGCCTTATTAAAAACAGGCTCATAGAAAACGGCATAGACCCCAAGACAGATGCATGTATCATCATGCATGGGACTCTGCCGAATCAACGGGTAATAGTATCAAGCCTTGATGAGATCCATAAAGAGGCAGAAAAACAGGGCGCAAAACCACCTGGCATTATTGTTGTGGGCCGGGTAGTGGAGCTGAGAGATAGGCTCAGATGGTTTGAAAAAAGACCGCTCTTTGGAAAGAAGATAGCAGTAACAAGGGCAAGACACCAGTCTACAAAGCTCGGCAGGTCGCTATCTGATAGGGGTGCAGATATCCTCTATATCCCTGTTATAGATATAAAAACCATTGAACCCAACGAGAGGCTGGATGAGGCCATAAAATCAATAGACAGATACTATGCTGTCATATTTACAAGTACAAATAGTGTTGACATATTCTTTGATGCCCTGTTCAAGGCTAAACGAGATGTAAGGAGCCTAAAGGGGGTAAGGGTTATATCCATAGGTGATGCCACTGCCTCTGCCCTTTTATCCAGAGGGGTCATATCGGATTTTGTGCCAGAAAAATGGACTTCAGAGGGGATAATAGAGATACTGAAGGGCATTGACATAAGAAATAAGCGACTGCTTTTACCTAGGGCAGAAGAGGCACGTGATATCCTGGTGAACTATATCAATAATAATGGCGGTATGTGTGATGTTATTCCTATATATAAGACAACAATACCAGAGACATTAGAAAAACTCAAAGAAACCCCTGATGTGATAACATTTACAAGCTCGTCCACTGTAAAAAATTTTATTGCTTCATACGGCAAGCAGGCCCTTGAAAGGTGTATAGTAGCATCCATTGGCCCCATAACATCAAAGACATTAAGGGATTATGGCATAGATGCCACCATAGAGGCGAAAAGATACGATATACCAGGGCTTGTTGAGGCAATAGAGGGGTATTATAAAAACTCTGCACAGTAAGGATGATACAAAGAGAACCACATTGTTTTCAGCATCGGTTAACTCGTTGACATATATATTTCTTTACGATTGAAAGTTTAATAATATTGTTGTATTATCAAGGCAGGAGGTCAAAAAGATGAGCAGAAGATATAAGATAATAATTAGCCTTGTTTTTATTTCCATATTTATCCTTGGTTTTATGATGGGTGCCCAGGGTAAAAAAGCTGCAGTCCCTTCTGACTCCAAGGAGATATACGAATACCTTAAAACCTTCTCAGATGTCCTGGATATTGTAAAGAAAAACTATGTAGAAGAGGTAAAAGACAAAGATATTATCTATGCAGCCATAAAAGGTATGCTTGAATCCCTTGACCCACATTCATCTTTTTTGACCCCTGAGATGTATAAGGAGATGCAGACAGAGACCAAGGGTGAATTTGGTGGCGTTGGTATTGAGATAACAATAAAGGATGGCTTTCCAACAGTAATTACACCGATTGAGGACACCCCTGCATTTAAGGCCGGCATCAAGACAGGGGATAACATAATCAAGATAGATGGCAAGTTAACAAAGAATATGAGCCTTATAGACGTGGTAAAACTCATAAGGGGACAGAAAGGCAAGCCTGTTGTCCTGACCATCATGAGGGAGGGTTTTACAACCCCCAAGGATTTTACCATTATAAGGGATGTTATTGTGGCAAAGAGCGTGAAATTCAGGATGCTGGATGATGAATACGGTTATATAAGGCTTACGCAGTTTCAGGAAAAGACATCCCGAGACCTTGATAATGCCATACAGGAGCTTGTAAAGATGAATAACAACAAGCCTCTGAAGGGCTTGGTACTTGACCTGAGGAACGACCCTGGTGGCCTCCTTGAGCAGGCAGTGGAGGTCTCTGACAGGTTTTTAAAGGATGGTCTTATAGTCTATATAGAGGGCAGGAAAAAAGATGACAAGATGAGTTTCTATGCTGAGAAAAAGAAAAGCGACTATGAAGGTCCCCTTGTTGTCCTTGTAAATGAGGGGAGTGCAAGTGCATCTGAGATTGTGGCAGGGGCGCTTCAGGACCACAAAAGGGCTATAATAGTGGGTCAAAAGACCTTTGGCAAGGGGTCTGTCCAGACCATCCTACCCCTTGGAGACGGCTCCGCTGTTAAACTGACTACGGCAAAATATTTCACCCCAAAGGGACGTTCCATACAGGCTGAGGGCATAACACCTGACATCATAGTGGACAATAATATGGTAAAGATAAAGGAAAAGGGTATCCCGCTAAAAGAAAAGGACCTGGAAAGACACATAGAGGTAGATAAAAACCATAAAAAGACAGAGGAAGATACAAAGAAAAAGATAGATGAGAATGACCTTCAGCTATCCATGGCAGTTCAGATACTGAAAAGCTGGGATGCCTTGAGGGGTAAATAGGAAAACCAAAGGTCAACTGTTTAAGCTCTTTATTCTAATTGTTTCAAGAGCTTATCCTTAAATCCATCGGGGATTCTTTTGGGCCTTCCCTGGCTACTTATACAGACCATGGTTGTCTCTATCCTTGTAGTTATCTTTTCGTCCTTTAAGACTGTATGTTCAAGGATGAAATAGGCATTTTTTACCTCTTTCACCTCAGTCTTTACGGTAATAGTGTCGCCGTATAGGATTTTTTCCATGAGGTCGAGATGAACTGTTTTGACGATAATGTAGGTATCTTGACTTTGCCATTCCATCAAATCTATGCCGATGGATAAGAGGTATTCAAACCATGATTTTTCGGCAAATTTGAGATAGTTTGCAAAGTATACAACACCCCCGGCATCTGTATCTTGGTAGTATATACGGGTCTTATACATGGATTCTACATAACATTTTGGGACATAAATTTCAAATAGATACCTCTCTCACAATATTTTAGAGTGCTTTTTTCATAAGTCTACAGTCTCTAATCTATGCTCTAAAGTCAGTGTTGCACTCCCTACCCTGGTGGGGTTTCATTTATTCAAGGGTTTTTAGATGCTCGGCTATAATACGGCAGTGACGGGCAATCCCCTCGAGATTTACAAGCATATCAACAAAAATAGGGCCTGCCTCAGCCCTGCATATACGCTGGTAGAATCTCTGGAGGTGCCTGTCTATGGCCTCTTTTATAATAAAGTCTATTTTTGCTGTCATTTCCCCAATCTTATCTAGATTAACCCTGTTTCCACTTTCTATGACAGACGAAGTTAAATCAACGGTTTCTACAACTAATCTTCCTATCTCATTTATTTCTACGAGCGCTGGTTCTGAAAACATGGCGCTTCTTAGGTGCTTTGATTCGGATAACTCTACTATATTTGTGGAGTGGTCACCCATCCTCTCAATATCATATACAATAGAAGAGAATGCAAAGAGCCTTTTTGATAGTTCAGGGGACAACTGACCGCAGGATATATTCCAGAGATACCTTGTTATCTCAGCCTGAAGGTTGTCAATAACAATCTCTATATATCCTAAGTCCTTTCTTTTGGCGCTTTTAAAATTATTTATAAGACCAAGGCTTTCAAAGAGCATCTTCCTGGCGAGGGCTATCTCTCTGACAAGCTCCTTTCTGACGCAACCAAGGGCATCCTCTGCACTCGTAAGACATTTTTTGTTTAGATGCTCAGGCCAAATAGGCAGGGTCTCATCCTTGCCAGGGATGATCTTCTCGATGATATAAGAGAAGGGCTTCAGCAAGAAACCGAACAAGAGGGCAATAGAGAGATTTAGAATAAAATGACTGAATGCCACCTGCTGTGAGACATGGGATGACAGATTTTTTATGAGGCCTATAAAAAATGGAAAAAACACAAGTGCCAATGCCACACCTATTATCTTGAATAGTAGATGGGATAAGGCACTTTTTTTTGCATTAATATTTAGGACCAGGCTGCCTAGGAGGGCTGTAACTGTTGTCCCTATGTTTGCACCGAATACTACTGGAACGGCATTATCAATGCTTATGAGCCCCTGCTGGCCCATTATAACCATGATACCTACAGGTATAGCAGATGCCTGGACAATACCGGTAAAGACTGCACCTATACAGACACCTATTAAAGGGTTTTTCGCCTCCTGAAAAAATCTTATAAATGACTGATTATTTTTTAAAGGCGCTGTAGCCTCTGATGTAAGGTTAAGGCCGAAAAATATAAGACCAAAATAAAAAATAGCCTCTCCATATGACCTCAGTCTATCCTTACCGGTAAACATGAGGATGCCCCCAACAAGGATAATAAAGGGAGAGATGGTCGTAAACCTCCATACAACAAGCTGGGCTGTGAGTGTTGTGCCTATATCTGCACCAAGTATTATCCCCAGGGAGTGATAAAAGCTTATAAGCCCTGCGCTTACTACCCCCATTGTTAAGAGTGTTGTTGCAGAACTGCTCTGGAGAAGTAAGGTAGAGACAATACCCATAAAAAATCCATAAACAGGTCTTGCTACAGATATCTTGAGATAATCCCTTATACTGCCGCTTAACTGTTGTTGCATAAGCTCGCTGAGCTTAATCATGCCGAATAGGAAGAGGACAAGACCTGTTATAAAGAGCAGGATACTGTTAACCATTATATATTAAAAATCGAAACACGATTTTAATTTTATTGTAGAAGAAAATATCAGGAGATCCTGCTGCCATTAGGGATATCCCTGTCAAGGGTCAAAAGGACTACCGATGACTTGTCCTCTGATGATGCTGCCAGCAACATCCCATGAGATAAAATACCTCTTAGTTTTTTCGGTTCCAGGTTGGCTACAATAACTATCTTTTTTCCTATAAGCTCTTCCTTTGTATAATACTGTTTTATACCTGCTACTATATCTCTTGTCTCACCTAAATCAATGGTAAGCTTGTAGAGTTTGTCTGCCCCCTGGATATCCTCACATGCCTTTATCTCTGCCACCCTGAGGTCTATCTTTAAGAAGTCATCAAATGTTATGTTTTCCATGCCCTTCTCCTTACATTTTGAAAATTTATCTTAATCTTACTTTTTTCGCTGACATCTACCTTTACGGACAACCTGTCATTCACTGTTACTATGGGAAAACACCCAATGGTATAGTTTTTATCATCTGGCAGTAACCATATTTTTTAATACACCTATACCCTCAATCTCTACCTCAACTGTATCGCCAACTACCAATGGCCCTACGCCAGGGGGCGTCCCCGTGATAATAACATCGCCCGGCATTAATGTCATGATGTGTGATATAAAGCTTACAAGTTCATATACATTAAAGATCATGTTTTTGGTATTGGAATACTGTTTTATATTGCCGTTAACCCTTGTTATTATCTCAAGACCTGCTATGGGGTCTACATGAGATACAATACGTGGCCCTAATGGACAGAATGTATCAAAGGATTTGGACCTTGTCCACTGGCCATCTATCCTCTGTAGGTCTCTTGCCGTCACATCATTGGCACATGTATAACCTGCAATGAATTTATAAGCCTCATCTTTAGATATGTCTTTTATCTTTTCTTTAATTACTATACCCAATTCCCCCTCATAGTGGAGTTCTTTAGTCTGGTGGGGATAAATTATTGATTCTCCGTTTAGTATGACAGTGGTAGGGGGTTTCATAAATATAAGGGGGTACTCTGGCACACTTACATTCATCTCCTTTGCATGGTCATGGTAATTCAGTCCTATAGCAATAATCTTTGTTGGATTAAACATCTTAGCCCCTTTTATGGTTTATTTATCTTTTCCTCTACAGATTTAATCTTTTTTTCCATCCTGCCTGATTGACCTTTTCTTATATCGAGCTTTATTGCTGAATATACCCTGTTACAGTCCTTCTCGAGCTGTTTATAGGATTGATTCAATAAATTTAGCGCCTCTTCAAGGGTTTCAAACTCTACTATGGTGCCCATTGGTGTAAGTCTGTAGGGATGACCGCTTTCTTCCAGTTTTTTGATTATCCTGCTCACAAATTCACTTACACTCTCGCCTTTGTCAGTGGGAAACATGGCAAATTCCATTAATACAGACATATAACACCTCCAAAATCGAGGATTAAAAAACCCTTTTACCTTCTCTTTGGCTTGGCAGTCTTATTCTGTTTTTGTGCCTGTGGTGCAGCAGGTCTGGCTTTAGCTGTCCTTATCTTTTCCATCTCGTTTTTAATACCAGCCAATTCTGCCTTGAGACCTTCATTTTCTTTTTTAAGACCTTCTATCCTTGACTCAAGGTCTGCAATCTGGGCCTTAATACCTTTTAAATCTATGCCCTCTATCTTTTTAAAGATTTCTGTCAGGCTATCTTTGGTTGAAGAAAATGCCGCCCATAGAGATATATTACCTATTATGCACAAAACAAGGAGGACAATGATAGCTATCTTCCCGATACTGGTCTTTATTTTTGAAAGGAAACCCTGTTCCTCATAAAGATTATCTTTTATAACAAATTTGTCCACGACTTTTTCCCCATCATCCAAATCAATCTTAAATTCCGGCTTATCCTTTTCGTTCATCTCCTAAACTCCTCTGTTTTCTTTATAGACAAAACAATTAAGATGATTTTATACTATCAAAATAGGGAGAAAAATAAAAGTGTTATTATTGGTTCATCGGCAATGGGATAAAAAAATTTTACATTTTATCTGTTTTACTTTTTTATTTCACTTTTCCATGGATGTCATTGTAAATAATATTGAAGCTATGGATTATGGATTCAGTCAATATACACAAGCAGGACAGATAATCGTTGTAGAAAATAAGTTAAGAGGTGATTTTCAAAGCAGGGTAAGCTGTTATGAAAAGGCTCCAGAAGGATGGAAACAGGTATATTCATTTGATGCAGTGATAGGAAAGGCAGGTATAATAGATAAGGAAAAAAAGAGGGAAGGGGACAATAAAACGCCTGCCGGTGTCTATACACTCGGGTTTGTCTTTGGTTATGATAAAAAACCAGATACAAAGATGGAATATGTGGAACTTACTGATTATGATAAATGGATAGACGACCCAGAGCACCCTATGTATAATCGTTTCGTCAGAGGTGATACAGATGCAAGGAGTTTTGAAAAGATGAGAAGGGATGACAATCTCTATAAATTAGGGCTTGTAATAAATTACAACACCAACCCTGTAGTCAAATACAGAGGAAGCGCAATATTTCTCCATATATGGAAGGACTATGATACACCTACTGCCGGATGCATTGCAATCTCAGAAGAGGCTATAAAATCCATAATCACCTGGCTCGACCCTAATAAAAATCCCATCATAATAATAAATCAGGCACATACTCCATTGTAAAGCAGCATGGAGATTTAGCTGTATTTCAAAATTATAAAAATATCCCAGAAAAAGTAGCAAAAATTCAAGGCCTTTGAAGGATTTTAAAAGGTCTTGGATAGTTACTTTAAAAATTATATTAAATTCAAATTTTTCTTGACAAAAAATTATTTCTATTTTATAAAGAATATAAGTTAGAAAGAATTTTTAATAAAAAAGAGGTTTAGAATAAAAATGATTCTTTCAGAGATTGCAGATATAAAACAGACACCTCAGAGGCTTGCAATTATTGAATACCTTGAGTCTAATAAGGTCCATCCCTCTGCTTTGGATGTATATAAAGCAGTTTCTGAGAGATTCCCCACCATGTCTTTTGCCACTGTCTATAACACACTGGAGAAATTAAAGGAAAAGGGTCTTCTTATTGAACTATCAATAGACACAGGAAAAAAAAGGTTTGACTGCGATACAAGGCCCCATCATCACCTTATATGTGTTAAGTGTCGAGAGATATTTGATGTATTTACTGATTTTATCCTTGAGCTACCGGAAGATGAATTTCATGGTTTTGATATAATAGGCAATCATGTAGATTTTTATGGGATATGTAAAAAATGTAAGGAAATAGAAGGCTCGGATTTAGAGCTAAATAAAGATTAAGGAGGAAAATTATGGTTTGGGTATGTTCAATATGTGGTTATGAATACAATGAAAATTATGAAAAGACACCCTTTACTGAACTTGCAGATGACTGGCACTGCCCTATATGCAATGCACCAAAGAGTGCATTTCAAAAGGCATAGATACAACCATGGCAAGCACGCTTCATTAATCATCCTCCCCTCCTTGCCCCTCCTTGATTATGTTTCCCCAGCAAGTGGGGAGATTAAGGAGGGGCCCTCTCTTCATAAAAGGGAAGGAAAGCAGTTTGAGTGATAAAAGTAAAAAAGGAGGTTAAAAAAATGGTCAAGCTATGGAGATGCGTGATATGTGGAGACCCATATGTAGGGGAAAACCCACCTCAAAACTGTCCCTTCTGCGGCGCCCATATTCAATATATTAAAGAGGCAAAAACTGCTGAGGTAGAATTTAATGTGGAACTGACGGCAAAGGACAGGGCAAACGCAGAACATGCCTTAAAGGTAGAGGTGAGCAACGCCACCTTTTATTTCTGTGCAGCCGATGAGACAGATGATGCTGAAGGAAAGCTATTATTTAAGGCGCTGGGGAAGATAGAGGCTGAACATGCAGCAATCTGGAGAAAAATCCTTAGGCTGCCTTCAGTGCCAAAAGGCGATGATAAATGCTATAAAGAAAACAGAAAAAACCTCGAAGAGTCCCACGCAAGGGAAGAGCGCGCAATAGCATTCTATAGAAAGGCTGCCTCCGAGTCGGACAATATGAGGATAAGACAGATATTTGATGCCCTTGTGGAGATAGAGTCCGACCATCTTTTCCTCTCAGAAGAGAGATTAAGATAGTTATAATAGAGGAGACATTATGGATGGTAGAGCGATAAAGATATTGGGTTTTGCAGGGAGCTTGAGAAAGGGTTCCTATAACAAGGCCCTTTTGAGGGCAGCCAAGGGATTAATGCCGAAAGACTGTGAGCTTGAGATATTTGACCTGGAGGGTATCCCACCATTCAATCAAGACCTCGAAGCTAACCCCCCGGTGACTGTGAAGGAATTTAAAGAAAAGATAAGAAATGCCCATGCAATACTCATTGCAACCCCAGAGTATAACTATTCAATGCCCGGGGTATTGAAAAATGCCATTGACTGGGCCTCTCGGCCTTATGGTGATAATGCCTTTTCTGGAAAGCCCGGTGCCATCATGGGTGGTTCAATAGGTATGTTAGGGACTGCAAGGGCACAGTATCATTTAAGGCAGGTCTGTGTTTTTCTCAACATCCTCCTATTAAACCAGCCCGAGGTCATGGTGCCATTCATTGACAAAAAGACAGATGAGAATGGAAATATAACAGATGAGGCAACACTGGCAAAGGTTAAGGAGCTTATGGAAGCCCTTGTTAACTGGACATTAAAATTTATCTAAAAACCCATTTAAAGGCCACATAACATTCAATACAGCCAGGGATAGTTATCCAGTCCCTGGCTTTTGTTTTTTAATCTCCATGTATACCTTCTATTGTTTTAAAGTATATTTTAACTTATCAATTATCATTTAATTAAATTGTTAGTATAATTACCATTTTTTTATTAATTTTTTCTATGGATTGCCGATAAAAATATCAACGTGATACTTGAAAAGATGCCCCGCAAAAAAACAAAAAACCTTATAATATTTTTTTAAAGGAAAAAAATAGTTGATAGATAAAAAATAAAGAGGTTGAGCCCCTATGGATGAAAAGGTTAGAGAAAATAGCAATCAAAAAATACTTAGTTTTTCTGGGGCAGTTACTGTAATAGATGCAGAGACCTCGACAGGTTTAAGCAGATAAATGACACATTAGGTCACAATATAGGTGATTTGTTACTTAAATCTGTTTCTAAGCGCCTCTCAGATGCCATAAGAAAAACAGATACTGTTGCCCGTATGGGGGGCGATGAATTTCTCATAATTATACCTGCCATATCAGCTATAGACTATATAGAAACTGTGGCAAAAAAGATTATTAAGGAGCTTCTCTGTAGATTTTATAATATTATTTACATCGATATATGTTAGATTTAGAGGCTGCTTTCTACTGAATGCAAGGAGATTTTTTATCAGGTCTGCGGCCTTCTGAGAGGCAGTTAAAATCTGGTCTGCATAGGTTATTAATGGGTCTGTAGTCTTCAATTTTATTTTTATCAGCGTAGCATAACCCATGAGGGCTGTTAGGATGTTGTTGAAATCATGGGCTATACCCCCTGCAAGCGTGCCTATTGCCTCTGTTTTTTGCGCCTGTCGGAGTTGAGATTCAAGGTAGAGTCTCTCTGTTATATCCTCACAGGTTAATAGATGACCGCCATTGGGAAGAAAAACTGGTATAAAATTAATGGTCTTTTTTGAACCATCCTTACAGGTAACAGTAAAGGTATAATTGGGTCTTTCGCCTACCTTGCTTTTTTGTTTAAAGGATTCAAGGTCTGTCAACCATGTCTTAATTACATTCTTTCGATACTCATGGTCAGGATATGCCTTTCTAAACCATGTCTTCCCATCAGGTACATCATGGAGGTTATAACCGAACATCTCCATAAACTTGGGATTGACATATTCGAATCTACCGTTACTGTCCATAAGAACAATCCCAAAAGGCGCATTCTCTGATATTGTCCTTAATTTATCGCTTTCCTCATCCAATCTCTTTTTGCTCTCTAAAAGCGCCTGTTTAGCAGTCTTTCGTTCTGTAATGTCTATATGGACTCCTACTGCCCAATAAGGTATGCCTGATGCACCATTTATAAAAATTTTTCCCTTGCCTGATATCCACTTCCATGTCCCATCTTTACATCTTAAGCGGAACTCTTCCTCATAAGATTGACCCAATTCCACGTATTTCTTTATACGGGGGACAACATTAATACGGTCATCTGGGTGGAGGAGGTTATACCATGATTGATAACTTGCAGTAAATTCACCAGGTTCATAACCCAGCATAGTATAATAGGTGGGGTTGAAATATGCCTCATTAGTTATTAAATCCCAGTCCCAGAAACCAAACCCCCCTGCCTCTATGGCCATCTCCAGACGTTCACATCTCTCCTTTAAAATCTCCTCTTTTTTTCTGTGCTCTGATAACATCAGCCTTAGTTTTTTAATATTCTTTTTCAAGGCTGAAATCTTGTCAATTGATTTGTCGTCTTTGGATGGCATTTTGTCTTTCCATATTTTTTGATGCATTAGATTTATTTTTATTCATCTTTTAAGTGTAGCACACATTGAGAAAGATTATAAGAATTTTGAATGTGTTTCAAGGGGGTGATAATAAAAAGAGGCCTTTTAAAAAGGCCTCTTTTTAAACTACTATTCTTATCTCCGTTGAAATTTTATACTGCCTTTTTTGTCAACATCTATAAAGACCCTTTCGCCCTCTTTTATCTCTCCCTTGAGTATCATAAGGGCAAGGCTATCCTGGAGCTTTTTCTGTATAAGCCTCTTTAAAGGCCTTGCACCGTATGTGGGGTCATAACCTTCCTTGGCTATGAGTTCTTTTAATCCCTCTGAATATTCCAGTTCAATACCCCTTTCAGCAGCCCTCTTTGTGAGATAGGAGAGCTGGAGTTTTACTATCTCCTTTATATTCTCCACAGACAGTGAACGGAATATGATTATGTCATCTATCCTGTTTATAAACTCAGGCTTAAAATGCGCCTTTACAGCCTCCATGACCCTCTTTTTGAGTTCATCGTAGTCATTGCTACCCAGGTCTGTTATCCACTGACTACCTATATTGGATGTCATTATTATTACGGTGTTTTTAAAGTCTACAGTCCTGCCCTGACCATCTGTAAGCCTGCCGTCATCAAGGACCTGGAGCAGTACATTGAATACCTCAGGATGCGCCTTTTCTACCTCGTCGAGGAGTATTATAGAATAAGGCCTTCTCCTTACAGCCTCTGTCAGGTATCCTCCCTCTTCATAACCCACATACCCCGGGGGTGCACCAATAAGCCTTGATACAGAGTGTTTCTCCATAAATTCACTCATATCGAGTCGAACAATAGCCTGTTCATCATCAAAGAGGAATTCTGCCAGTGCCCTGGCAAGCTCTGTCTTACCTACACCTGTTGGTCCAAGGAATAGAAATGAACCAAGGGGTCTGTTGGGGTCCTGGAGTCCTGCCCTTGCCCTTCTTATGGTGTTGGATACTGCCTCTATGGCCTCATCCTGACCTATAACCCTTTTGTGGATCCTCTCTTCCATCTGGACAAGCTTCTCCATCTCGCCTTCCAGCATCTTTGATACCGGGATACCTGTCCATTTAGATACTACCTTTGCAATGTCCTCTTCATCTACCTCTTCCTTGAGCATCCTCCTGTTTTTCTGCAGCTCTAGAAGTTCTTTGTTTTTTTGCGTTAGTTCCTGTTCAAGGGCTGTTATCTGTCCATATCTAATCTCTGCAACACGGCCAAAATCACCTTTCCTTTCTGCCTCATCTGCCTCTGTCTTTGCCCTGTCTATCTTTTCTTTTATGTCACTTATAGTCATGATGAGGTTTTTTTCTCTTTCCCAGTGTGCACGTTTTTCTGCCACCTCTGACTTTAATCCTTCCAGTTCTTCCTCGAGCCTCTTCATCCTCTCTTTCGATGCCTCGTCCTTTTCCTTCTTTAGCGCCTCTATCTCTATCTGTGTCTGGATTATCTTTCTTTCAACCTCATCTATCTCAGTGGGGACGCTGTCTATCTCCATCCTAAGTTTTGAGGATGCCTCGTCCACAAGGTCTATAGCCTTGTCAGGGAGGAATCTATCGGTTATGTAGCGGTGAGATAGGGTCGCTGCTGCAATAAGTGCAGAGTCCTTTATCCTGACACCATGATGGAGCTCATATCTCTCTTTTAGCCCCCTGAGGATTGCTATTGTCTCCTCAACAGATGGCTCTCCCACATATACTGGCTGAAATCTCCTCTCAAGGGCAGCATCCTTCTCTACATATTTCCTGTATTCATCGAGGGTAGTAGCACCTATACATCTCAGTTCTCCCCTTGCAAGTGCGGGTTTCAGCATATTGGATGCATCTATGGCGCCCTGGGCACTACCTGCCCCGACTATAGTATGGAGCTCATCTATAAATAGTATTATTGTCCCGGATGCCTCATCTATCTCCTTTAGGACGGCCTTTAACCTGTCTTCAAATTCACCTCTGTATTTAGCACCTGCCAGCATTGCACCTAAATCAAGGGCGAGGACCCTTTTATTTTTCAATGTCTCAGGGACATCACCGCTTATAATCCTCTGGGCAAGACCCTCAACTATTGCTGTTTTACCAACACCAGGTTCGCCTATAATAACAGGGTTATTTTTAGTCCTTCTTGAAAGCACCTGCATAACACGTCTTACCTCTTCATCCCTGCCTATTACAGGGTCGAGCTTCCCTTTTCTTGCCTCCTCTGTCAAATCACGGCAATATCTCTGCAGTGCCTGGTATTTCTCCTCGGGCGCCTGGTCAGTTATCCTCTGAGACCCTCTGATGTCTTTAAGGACAGCATAGATACTTTCTTTTGTGACCCCATTTTGCTGAAGGATCCTGGATGCACCCCCTTCCTTTGTCTCAGCTATGCCAATCAAGAGGTGCTCTGTGCTTGTATATTCATCCTTCAACCTTTCTGCCTCATTAAAGGCTATGTCAATGGATTTTTTAAGCCCGGGGGATATGTAAATCTGAACAATACCCTCTACCGTTGGAATCTTTTTGAGTTCATTCTCAACCTGTGAGAGGATTGCACCTGTATTTGCACCGAGCTTATCCAGGATAGGTTTTATTATCCCGTCTTTTTGAGATATGAGGGCAGAAAGCAGATGCTCGTTCTCTATCATCTGATGTCTCAAGGCCTCTGCCTTTTTCTGGGCATCAGATATTGCCTCCTGCGCCTTTATTGTTAATTTATCCCAGTTCATTGCCTCACTCCTTTTTTGATAGATTTTATCTAACAGCCATCATTTATTAATCCAATTTATAAAAAAACAGGCTTAAGTGATGATGCTGATTACTGTTTTTAATATAATCACGAATTAAACATTTTCAAGAAAAGGTTAAAAAAACAGATTGTGATTTTTAGTGTACCCATTATAAAACAAATTATTTAACATTGATTTTTCCTCTTGTATTGTGATTTATTAAGACCATGATTGAGATTATAAGAGAAAGATTAAAAAATTACGAAGGAAAGAGGATTGAAAACCCGTATTTCCTCTGCGCCGGCGTTATAATACCTCTTTTTGTAGATAATGGTGAGGTCTTTATAGTGCTTACCAAGAGGTCTGAAAAGGTGAGTCTTCACAAAGGTGAGGTATCCTTTCCAGGCGGGATGTGTGAGGACAGCGACGGCGATACAATGACTACAGCCCTAAGGGAATGCTGTGAGGAGATAGGCGTAAAAAAACGCGACATAGAGATTTTGGGCAGGCTCGATGACATGATAACAATGACCGGTTTTGTCATAACGCCCTATGTAGGGGTCATCCCGTATCCATACAGATTCAAGACCAACCCCGATGAGGTAGCATATCTTATATTCTTTCCTATCAAAAGCCTTATGGGGGTGAAACCAGGGATGGAGACTGCCGAATATGAAGGGAGATTCGAGATGGTGCCGTCCATTTATTATAACGGTGATAGGATATGGGGCGCCACATGCAGGATATTGATGCGGTTTAGACACATATTGGAAGATGGCAAGATTTAACCTAAAAGTCCTATTGATACTTTCATTGGGACACCTTGTAGTGGATATATATCAAGGTGCACTCCCGGCAACACTCCCTTTTTTGAAGGATAAGCTATCCCTATCATATACAATGACGGGGTTTATCCTTATGATGGCAAACTTTACATCATCTATTCTACAGCCACTTTTCGGTTTCTATTCCGATAAAAAGGAAAAGGCCATACTGCTGCCCATAGGCCTTTTATCCGCAGGGGTAGGATATTCCCTCTTGCCTCTCCCCAATAATTATATAATGATCCTCTTCCTTGTTGTGATTAGTGGACTGGGGATTGCATCTTATCACCCGGAGGGATACAAGACAGCCCACTTCTTTACCGGGGAAAAGAGTGTAACAGGGATGTCCATATTCTCTGTAGGTGGTAATCTGGGATTCTCCTTAGGTCCCATTATCTCCATATATCTTATTCAGTATCTCGGTTTCTCCTGGCTACCCCTTATGGTTATAATCTCCTTTGCCTGCACTGCACTCATTGTATCCCAGAGAAAGACAATATCAATACCCACCATAGAACATGCTGAAAAAACAAGGTCCATAGAAAAGCCCCCTCTGGCAGCCTATATATCACTTTTTGTTGTTATTATGGTGGTAATAATGAGGTCATGGACACAGATGGGCCTTTTGTCTTACATACCCTTCTACTATATAAACTATCTAAAAGGAGACCCTCTATTTGCAGGAAAACTTGTTTTTATATATCTTTTATGCGGTGCTGCCGGGACACTTATAGGCTCACCCTTTGCCGATATGTGGGGACACAGGTTCTTTTTAAGGCTTACCATGTTCCTTGCCACCATCACCCTGCCCCTTATATTTGTCCCCTTTATCCAGAACAGCTATCTTTTGTATTTTATCCTCGGGTTACAGGGGATGCTCATGATATCCACATTCTCTGTAACCATTGTTATGGCGCAGAAACTGTTGCCTAATAAATTGGGTGTTGCCTCTGGTCTCATGGTTGGATTTGCCATAGGCACAGGAGGGCTTGGCGTAACCCTGCTGGGGATCGTGGCAGACACCTATGGGGTCCCTGTTGCCCTCAAATCTATATGTATCCTCCCCCTTGTGGGCTTTATCTTGAGCCTGGTTGTTCGGTATAAAGAATGATTGTGATACAGAGAACATATCTCCTCCAGCAATATCTATAAGCAAGGTGTAAAATGAAACCTGTAGTATGCATAGTCGGCAGACCTAATGTTGGAAAATCAACTCTTTTTAACAGGATAATAGGATTTAAAAAGGCCATTACAGAGGATAACCCCGGCGTAACCAGGGACAGAAACTACGGTGAGTTTGAATACTGTGGCGAGGGCTATATACTTGTTGATACAGGAGGCTTTGAATCCTCAGGAAACGAGATTATCTCTAAAAAGGTAAGGGAGCAGATTGAGTCCTCTCTAAAAGAATCATCGGCCATAATCTTTATCCTTGACGCAAAAGATGGTCTTCTGCCTGAGGACATGACAATATTGGAAAATCTAAGGAGGTTTAATAAACCGATTTTATGCGCTGTTAATAAAGTAGATTCTGAAAAGAGGGGATTAAGCATCGGTGAATTTTATGAGACCGGGGTAGAAAAACTCTATCCAATAAGCGCACTCCACGGTTTAGGTGTAGATGAACTCCTGGAGGATATAAAGACACTGGTGAGGGGACAGAAGATATATGAGATAGAGGAAAAAGAAAGAGATGAAAAGTCGCAAATAAGGATAGCATTTATCGGCAGGCCCAATACCGGTAAATCATCTATCATAAATGTCATACTCGGCTCTGATAGGATGATAGTTAGTGATATACCAGGGACAACAAGGGATGCCATTGACACAGAGATAGACTATATGGATAAGAAGGTTATCCTCATTGATACAGCAGGCCTTAGGAAAAAGAGCAGGATATCCATGAAGGTGGAGGAATATTCTGTCTCAAGGGCTATAAAAAGTGTGGAAAAGGCTGATGTGGTAAACCTCGTTATAGATGCTGTAGAAGGGGTAGGGCATCAGGATGGTGGCATAGCCCATTTAGTAGTATCCAGGGGTAAAGGGCTCTGTTTAGTGATAAACAAATGGGATCTTGTAAAGGGAAGTATAAAAGAAAAAATATACAGAGAAGGGGTGACTGAAAAGATACCCCATGTATCGTATTGCCCTGTTGTCTTTACATCGGCAAAGACAGGGATGAACATAGAAAAGATAATAGAAACAGATATGCTGATACACAATGAGCTACAAAAGCGGATTGTAACCTCTGAACTTAACAGATACCTTGAATCTATATCAGGCCAGGCAAACCTCACATACATCAAAGGAAAACCTGTTAAGATATTCTATATCCATCAGCAAAAGACCATGCCCCCCACATTTATATTGTTTTCCAATCACCCTGAGCTTATCCCTGAAAACTACAAGAGATATATAGAAAATGCATTGAGGAGGGAATACGGTTTTCATGGCGCACCGATAAGATTGATATTCAAGAAGAAGAGATAAAAATCCATACAGGTCTTATGGATGCCTCAATGGCAGACAATAGACGATAGGCTATAAACTATAGAATTTTTTACTATAAAATCAAAAAATTATGAAACAGGACAAATCGATTTTTGATTTCCCATCTATGGCTATTCAAAGGCGTATCTTTCATAGCAAGAGGGCTTTTACTCCCGTGTTTCCTTTGCGGCCAGATTATATATCTCCTCTTTTAGGAGTTCCCTTGCCATCTCTTTTGGGATGCCTGTTTTTATTATCTTGCCCCTTGCAAAGAGTGTTGCCTTTTCCTGGCCAAAGGCTATACCTATATCCGCCTCTTTTGCCTCGCCAGGACCGTTTACCTCACATCCCATGATAGCCACATTTATGTTTGTATCAAAGTAGGCGACCTCTTTTTCAAACTCCTCCACAATGTCCATTATACTTGTCTTGCATCGGCCGCATGTGGGGCAGGATATGATATTGATTCCTTTTTTTCTAATCCCAAGGTCACGAAGTATATGGTACCCTGCAATAACCTCATATACTGGATTGCCTGTCAGGGACACCCTTATTGTATCGCCAATACCCTTATAGAGCAATATACCTATACCTATTGCTGATTTGATTGCCCCTGAAAACACAGGTCCTGCCTCGGTGATGCCAACATGTAGGGGATAATCAGACTTTTTTGAGAATTTTTCATAGGCAGATATGGTCTGAAGTATATCCGATGCCTTCAAAGATACCTTTAGTTCCTGCCAGCCCATATCCTCTATCATCTTGATATAATACAGGGCACTTTCTACCATGGCATCGGCATTGGGGTTTGTATATTTCTTTAATATCCTCTTTTCCAGAGAGCCCACATTTATGCCTATCCTTATAGGTGTCTTTGTCTGGATGGCAACATTGACTATCTCCTTTACCTTCTGGATATTATTTATTGTCCCCGGGTTTATCCTGATTGCATCTATCCCTTCTTCCATAGCCTTTATTGCAATTTTATAATTAAAATGAATATCCCCTATCAAAGGGACGCCTGTCTCATTCTTTAGAAAAGGTATTGTCTTGCATTTATCTATCTGAGGGAGGGCAATCCTTATTAACTCACACCCTGCCCTTTTAAGTTCAAGGGCCTGATGGAGTGTATCCTGCAGGTTCTCCGGGTTTGTCTTGAGCATAGACTGGACAACTATAGGGCTGCCCCCACCTATAGGGACGTTACCTATATGTATCTTGCGGGTTTTTTTTCTGGCCATGAAGATGCATCAATTGTATACACCTATTTTCTGGTTGTCAAACAAAATAATGACCTTTCCAAAACCCTGCTAAATAAAAAACCCCATTGTTTGTTCTACCCGAATTTGCCTGTAAGATACTCCTCTGTCCTCTTGTCCTTGGGGACGGTGAACATCTTTTCAGTTGGACCAAACTCTATAAGTTCACCGAGATAAATAAATGCTGTAAAGTCAGATACCCTGGCAGCCTGGGCAATGTTGTGGGTTACAAGCAACATGGTGACATTTTGTTTTAACTCTACAATCAACTCCTCTATATGGGCTGTAGACTTAGGGTCAAGGGCAGATGTAGGTTCGTCAAGAAGCAGTATCTCAGGGTTCATGGCAAGGGCACGGGCAATGCAAAGCCTCTGTTGTTGCCCACCGGACAGAAATGTCCCCTTTCTGTGGAGTGAATCCTTGACCTCATTCCACAGGGCAGCATTCCTTAGAGAGCGCTCCACGATACTATCAGACTCATCTTTTTTGAGCTTTATCCCGTTTAGTTTATAACCTGCTATTACATTGTCGTATATGCTCATCATTGGAAACGGATTGGGTTTTTGAAAGACCATACCTATCTTTCTCCTCAAGACTATGGGCTCCATCATGTAGATATCCTGTTTTTTAAGGTATATCTTCCCTGATACCCTTGCACCTGGAATTAATTCGTGCATCCTGTTTATACAACGGATGAGCGTGGTCTTACCACAACCTGAAGGTCCCATAAGTGCTGTTACCTTATTGGGCGATGTATTTATGCTTATATCCCTTAGAATCTGATTCTCGCCAAAGAAGGCAGAAAAATTCTCTACGCTTAGAATTGGACTTTCCATTTAGCTGATATACCTCTCGCTATAAGATTAAAAGACAGGACAATCATCACAAGTATAAAAGATGCACCCCATGCAAAGGTATGCCACTCCGGGTAGGGGCTCATGGCATAATAGAATATACGGTAAGGGAGCGAGTCTATAGGTTTGAGAATATTGTAATTTAAAAATTGATTACCAAAGGCAGTGAAAAGCAGTGGAGCTGTCTCACCAGTAATCCTTGCCACACTGAGGAGTATACCCGTTAAGATACCGCTTAAGCCTGTAGGCAGGATAACCTTGAGTATTGTTTTGTAGTAAGGGACACCGAGGGCAAGGGATGCCTCCTTGAGGTGATATGGTATGAGCTTTAGTGTCTCTTCTGTAGATTTTATTATAACAGGTAGCATCATGATGCTCAAGGCAATGCCACCTGATAAAGCTGAAAAGCCACCTAAAGGTGCCACAACCCATATGTATGTGATTATGCCTATAACAATTGAGGGTGTCCCCTGAAGTACTACTATACACAGATTTATTATATTTGCAATCCTGCCCTTATTTTTTTCTGCAAGATAAATACCTGCTGATATGCCAAGGGGGATAGATATGATACTGGAGAGGATTATTAGTATGAGAGAGCCGATGATGGAGTTAAAAACACCACCACCTTTTTCACCTATAGGGAGGGGCAGTTCTGTCAAAAAACCCCAATTTATCACTGATATGCCGTTTTTTGTGATGTGGAAGAGGACAAGGAGTAATGGTAAAAAACTCAAGATAGACAGGATGATAACAAGGCATTTAAATAACTTGTCTTTAAAGATCCTATAGCCTACTGGACTATTATTCCGTAGAGTTTTATCTTCATGGATGCGTAAAGGAGAAGGAAAGGGTATTATCTTATGCATATTTGTGTCTTCTATATTTTCAGCTATGTTTTCAGCAGTATTCACTATGTCACCTCCTTGGATGCCTCAAGGCTTATCTTTTTTATAATATAGGTCCCGGCTATATTTACAAACATGGTAACAAGAAAAAGGACAAGTCCTATGTATATAAGAGATGATGCAGTAATACCTGTAGATTCGGCAAATTCATTGGCTATAACACTTGCCATAGTATTGGCAGGACTGAATATGCTCTTGGGCAGGAAATTGCTGTTTCCTATAAGCATGGTAACTGCCATAGTCTCACCTATTGCCCGACCGAATGCAAGGAGTATCCCTGCTATGATGCCGGAGCGGGCATAAGGGATTATTATGTTTTTTATCACCTCAAATCTTGTTGCGCCAAGGGAATACGCAGCCTCTTTTAAATCAGCAGGTATTAAGGATATGACCTCTCTACCGATGGATGCTGAAAAGGGTATAATCATAATGGCCAGTATAAGAGATGCTGTAAAGATCCCGACTCCGTAGGGGGTGGTGCCGAGGGATGTCTGGATAAATCTTGTTATGGGCATAAGAAGAAAGAGTCCCCAGAGTCCGTATATTACAGAGGGTATACCGGCAAGGACCTCAGTGGAACTCCTTAAGAAGTTTGAGATAAACCCCTCTCTAAAAAACTCACCAAGAAAAATGGAGATGGAAATGGAAAAGGGTATGGAGATAAAAAGGGCTATAATAGATGTTATCAGCGTCCCATACAAGAAGGGTAGGGCACCGAATTTCTCAAGGGAAGGATCCCAGTGTTTGCTTATAAAAAAACCAATACCAAAGGTCTTGATGGATGGTATCGAGGCTATCAAGAGTGTGGAGAATATGGCAAGGAGGAGGACAATTATTGATAGCCCCGATATAAAGATTATGTTTGTAAACCTTCTTTCTGATTTATCTGTCTTTGTCATCTCAGTTAATTAAGTATTGGTTTTCCATTATAGGTCATGCTTTTTATAATCTTCTGGGCAGCGGTTGACGCCTCTTTTGGAAGGGGTGAATACTGAAGAGGCTCTACATATTTCTGTCCATCTGTAACAACCCACATAAGCATCTTGGCAAGGGATTCTGCCCTCTGTTTTGACCTTCCGGCATAATTCTGCTCTTTATAGAATATAAGCCATGTAAAACCGCTAATGGGGTAGCCGTCTTTTGCACTGGTATCAGTAAGGGATACATTTGTATCATCAGGGATCTTTACCTTGGCTGCATTGCTTACTGTTTTTGGTGTTGGTTCAATGAAGTTACCCGCCTTATTTTTTATGCTGGCAAAGGCCATCTGGTTTTGAAGGGCATATAAGAGCTCTACATAGCCCACTGCTCCAGGGGTCTGTTTAATATAGCCAGCAACCCCTGGGTTTCCCTTCTGACCAATAAAGCCTTCAGGCCAGTTAAGTGATTTGCCTGTTCCCATCTTTTCCTTCCAGGCACTGCTTACCTTACTTAGATATTCACTGAATATATATGTGGTGCCGCTGCCATCAGCCCTTCTTACAACAGTGATAGACAGATCAGGCAGCTTTACATCTTTGTTGATACCTGCTATCTTTGGGTCATTCCATTTTTTAATATTTCCGAGGAAGATATGGGCAATTACATCAGGTGTTAATTTCAATTTAGGGTTGCCAGGGAGATTATAGGTAATAACCACAGCACCAAGACATGTAGGTATATGCAAAACAGGTGCACCGGCATCCTTTAATTCCTTCTCTGTCATAAATGCATCTGTACCAACAAAATCCACAGTCTTTTTAATAAGCTGGTTTATACCGCCACCTGAGCCAATACCCTGATAATTAATCTTGATTTTATGTTGCTGAAAATAAATATCAAACATCTTCGAATATAGGGGCTGGGGGAATGTTGCACCTGCACCTATGAGTTCACCTTCTGCAGCATAAACATTTAAACCCGAAAAACCTACTATCAAGATACATACAAAAAAACTTAATACCTTTAACCATTTAAACATACACTAACCTCCGGTATCTGAATTTTTAAATCTGGATGTAGTTTAGACCTCAATTGTTACGATAAAATAAATTTTCTGTTAATTTTTGGTTAATTTTTAAGACTAGCCGAATCGACAGTATTGAAATAATCTAAAAAACAAATTAAAATATTTTTAAATAAGGCCTTTGAAAATAATGGATAAATAACAATGGATTTGCGCCCATTAATAAAAAAATTTCCATTTATCTCTGCTTTTCTTATTTTTCTATTCCATCTCTATGGCTGTGCATCAACCCCTACCTCCAGTTTTGCCCCTCCAGAAGGTGTAAGCCTATGTCTGAATAATAGATGTGAGCCTGCAGATAGATTCGATATGGATAGAATTATCGGGGGCCTCCTTGCTATGATCAGGACTAATGAGAATACCCTGTCTGATATATGCACATTAGGGGATGATGGTAAGACATGTGAAAAAAAAGGTATTAGGTGGTATATACAAGGTGGCCCTTTTCCTGGAATGGCTTCATATAGTGAGCCATACATATTTCAGGTTGGCATTGATAAAAAGACATCCCAGATAAAATTCATGATGGATGGAAAGGTAAGGTGGATCGGACCTCTTTTATGTGCCAGTGCCCCTGTTACAATTAATGTAACATCACCAAAGAGCATTACTATGGAGACAACGCCTGTTTGTTCTTGGCTATTTTTCCCTGGTGCCTATAATATGAAATTCAATATTTATGAAATTGATTTTGACAAAAGCATTTTAAAAGGTAGTTATTCAGTAGCTGGTGCAGGCTTTCTAAACCTCGGTGGTGGTTCAAATAATTTTAGCTGGGAATTTGAAAGGAAAAAAACCCTCCTTAAAAAAGGGTCAACAGAAGCAGCATTGCCATCAATAGCCAATCTGCCTGCAGAGGCATTTGCCATCGCAATTCCAGCTACAGATAAAACTACGGATAAAAAGAGCGAATTGGATGAGGCAGAAAAACGTGCATGGGAGGAGGCCTCCAAACAGAATACTGTCTCGAGTTACAAGAAATACCTGGAACAATACCCGAAAGGCACCTTCTTGGGGGCAGCTCAAGCAAAGATTCAGGCATTAGAGGAAAAGGAATCCCTGGAAAAGGATGTAGCATATTGGAACAAGATAAAAGACAGTAAAAACCCCAATGATTTTGAGGGTTATATGCAGCAGTTTCCTAAGGGTTTGTTTGTGGACATGGCTGTAACCTCGCTAAAACGTTTAAGGTCTGTAGCATCAGTTTCCAAAGAGGTGGAGGTTGAAGAGGCACTCTGGGAGAAGGTAAAGGGTAGTTCAGACCCAGAGGATCTGCGCCGATATCTGAATGCCTATCCACAGGGAATATATGTAGCCCAGGCCAAAAAAAGAATAGAAAATATTATTGCTGCAAAAGAAAAACAGGATAACTTAGAGATACGTATATGGGAAAAGATAGAACAAAGCAAAAATATAGAGGATTATAAAAATTACCTACAAATATACCCTGATGGACTTTTTGCAGACCTTGCAAAGTCAAGAATTGATATCCTTTTACGCATGAAGGCCGATACAGAGGAAATGGCATTTTGGAATAATATTAGAGAGAGTTCTAAACCAGAGGATTTTAAAGAATACTTAAGACGCTATCCTAAAGGAAAATATGCAGACCTTGCACGTATGTTAGAGAGACAACTTGAGGCATTAAAAGCAGAAAGGGAAGAGATAGAGTTATGGGAGACGATTAAGGATTCAAAAGAACCAAAAGATATGGATCGCTATTTGGAAAAATATAGCAAGGGCCGATATGCAGACATAGCCAAACAAAGGCGTGACGAGCTTTTACGTATAAAAGAGGGCGCATATATAAATTTTGGAAAATACTATGCCCTCGTAATAGGTAATAATGAATATAAAAATTTGAGAAAATTAAAGACTGCTAAAAGTGATGCTGAGGCTGTAAGCACCCTGCTAAATAAAGAATATGGTTATGAGGTTGTTTTACTCCTTGATGCCTCAAGAAAACAGATTTTGGATGCCTTTAGTAATCTACGGAAAAATCTCACGCAACAGGACAATCTTTTAATCTATTATGCAGGGCATGGTTATTTAGACAAGGATACAGGTAGGGGATACTGGTTACCTGTTGATGCTGATACAGATAGTCCAGCCAATTGGATCTCAACAAGTGATATCTCAGATGCTGTAAAAGCCATGACTGCAAAACATGTTATGATTGTAGCAGATAGCTGTTATGGTGGCACCCTAACAAGGGGTGTAACACTGACGGCTAAAGGTTCAGATTATCTCCGACGCCTTGCCGAGAAAAAAACACGGGTGGTGCTCACATCAGGGGGTGTGGAACCAGTAGCTGATGAGGGTGGTCATGGACATTCTGTTTTTGCAAAGATGTTTCTTGATGTTTTAAACAAAAATAGTGGTATTATGGAGGGGACAAGGCTATTTGAGGAAATAAGAAAATTAGTTGTAACCAATGCACCTCAGACCCCGGAGTATTCTGATTTGCCCTATGTGGGCCACGAAGGAGGAGATTTTATCTTCGTCCGAAAGCAGGTTAGAACGCAATCCAGATAAGCCTAACAAGGACTCATGATAAAGTAGATTATCTTCAAAAAGAGAGTATACCTCTAAGACCTTTCAATTCTTTATCTTTTAATAACAAGACCCCTGCAGGGTTTTGCAGGACTTACATAGGTAATTTTATTGTAAATTTCGTACCCTTACCGAATGAACTCTGGACATCGATGGATCCTTTGTGGAGTAACACAATATGTTTGACAATAGAGAGCCCAAGACCTGTGCCGCCTAATTTTTTTGAACGGGATTTATCTGCTGTATAGAATCTCTCAAAGATACGGGGGATAGAGCTTTCTGGTATACCTATACCCGTATCCTCTACTGTAATCATACATATATCTTCATCCTGGTTAATGGAGATCGTTATTGTGCCTTTTTCTGTGTATTTTATTGCATTGTCCATGAGGTTTATGAGCATCTGTTCAAGTCGAAAAGAATCAGCCTTAATAGGTCTTATATTTTCCTGTGCATTAAGGACAACACTCAAACCCTTTTCCTTTATCCTCTGCTCAAATATCTTCAGTATGTTTTCTGTCAGGTCTATAAGATTCACATCCTCTTTTTCAAGCCTGATACCCTCTTTCTCCAGTTCGCTCAATACAAGGATATCATTTACAATATTCATAAGCCTGTTGGTATGTCTTTTTATGGCCTCGAGATACCTGACATTCTGGATATGCTCTTCTTCTTCAAGGGTTTCTATAAACCCTTTTATGGCAGTAAGTGGTGTCCTTAGTTCGTGGGATATATTGGCTATAAACTCCTTTTTTAGTGTCTCAAGCTGCTTGAACCTGGTAATGTCCTGTAAAATAATCACAATCTCTTCTGTCTGATTCAAAAAAGTAAAACTGCAAAGATAAAATCTATCCTTTATTTTTATCTCTTCCAGGTGGTGCTTTCTTTCTAATTTTACTTTCTTTACAATGTCATCGAGTTCAGGGGATCTGCAGTATTCCCAGAAATACCCTCCTTTTAATTCTCTGTTATCGGCAATCCTTTTAAAGCTCTCGTTGCATAGCTTTACTGTTCCATCTTTTTTTAAAACAAAGAGAGGTTCTTCAATGGATGAGATAATGGTGTTGAACTCCTCTTTTTGATTGGCCAGATGTTGAAACATGTTCTGCATCTTTATTGTCATTTCATTGAAGCTTTCTGCAAGATCCTTGAGCTCGTCATTGTTTTTCAAGAAGACCTTTACATTAAAGTTGCCCTGGGATACCTGTTTAGCTGCTAAAACAAGCTCTGCTAAGGGTTTTGAGATGCCTCTGGATATAATCAAGGTAATTATAAAGGCAAAAGTAGCTGTTATTAATGTCAGCCATATAATTTTGTTCCTGAGGTCATTAAGGAGGTTTTCTATGTCCTTTAAGAATTCGCTTATCCTTAAAACCCCTATTATTTTTCCATCTGCAACAATTGGCACTGCCACGTACAACATCTTTTCCTCGACCGTTACACTAAAACGCATAGATTTTCCTATCCTTCCTGAAACTGCGTCTATAAACTCCGGTCTCATCCTGTGGTTTTCCATGACCCTTGGGTCTTTTTCTGAATCAGCTATGACTAACCCATCGCTATCCATAACAGTTATGCGCATATTTACATTATGCTTGAACGATTTAACATAATTATCCATCTCTTTTAGTTTTCGAGTCCTGAAAAAGTCTGTGATTTCAGGTCTGAGTAGCAGGGTCATGTTTTTCAGGTTATCGGTAAAGGTAGCTATATAGTGTTGTTTTATAGTTTTGAAAGCTATAAAGGGCATGGATAGTCCTAAAAGCAGGACCACTATGAGAAAGGCCCCCATATTTTTTGTAAATATGCTTATCCTCATTCCTCTATCTTGTAGCCCAAGCCCCTGATATTTTTTATAAAACCTGCAGCGCTGCCGAGTTTTTCCCTCAGGTGTTTTATATGGACATCTACTGTCCTGTCTATGACCATCTTTTCGCTGCCCCATAGATGCTGAAGGATGGCATCCCTGGAAAATACAAAGCCTTTCCTTGATGCAAGGAGACTCAGTATCTTGAATTCTGTTGATGTCAAATCCACTTTTTTATCATTCACTAATACAGAATATTTTTCCAAATCTATAAATATTGTCCCAGCTATGTCTATTAATTGTTTAACATCTTCTGAGGGTCTGTGTCTCCTTAAGACCGCCTTTACCCTTGCCACCATCTCTTTTGGGGAAAAGGGCTTTGTTATATAGTCATCAGCCCCAAGTTCAAGGCCTAAAACCTTTTCTGTTTCATCTACCCTTGCAGTAAGCATAATTATAGGTATAGATGCATATCTATTATGACTCTTTAAGGACTTGCATACCTCAAAGCCATCCATATCAGGCAACATCAGATCAAGGATAACAAGGTCAGGGGTTTTTTGTTTGAGTGACCTAAAAAAGGACTCAGCATTTTCAAAACACTCAACAGCAAAGTTTGCCTTCTTGAGATTTATAGAGACAAGCTCTAATATATCCGGTTCATCATCTACCACTGCTATGAATCTATTCATAGTTTATCAGAATACAATTTAATTATTTTGTCTATTATTGCAATAGAAAAATATAAAACTTTTTTTGCATGTCGTTTCAAGGATTTACAATATCTTTTTTGTGAAATTATTCTCTTGACAACATAGTGCATTCAACATTAAATATAGGCATTAAAAGGGGTAAAGAAATAGATTTGTTTCTCAGTAAAAAGACCTTTTCAGATATTTAAAATATTTACATAGGCTGGCCTCAATGGCTTTAATGTTACATTAAAAATAGATAGGAGGTTTTAAAACATGATTAGAGAAGCATTAGGAGTTGCCGGAACAGGGCTGTTGATTGTGTTTCTAACACTAATTCTCCTTTCTTTGAGCGTGAAGCTCATGAGCTTTGTTATCAGGTCTACAACAAAGAAGGGAGGTAAGTAGACATGCAGCTACTGAATGTATTGTATGAGATATTCTTAAAAACAGGTATCCCCCATCTTGACTACAGATATGTCATAATGTGGCTTATCGGATGTCTTTTCATGTATCTTGCCATAAAAAAGGACTTTGAACCATTACTTTTAGTCCCCATTGGCTTTAGCATATTCCTCGTTAATATGCCTATCGCACCCCTTACAGGACCGGGTCAGCTTATTAATCTATTCTTTAAATACGGTCTTGAGACAGAGATTATACCATGTCTTATATTTCTCGGCATAGGGGCACTTACTGATTTTGGACCCATGATTGCAAACCCTAAGACATTACTTCTCGGTGCCGCAGCCCAACTCGGTGTCTATGTAGCATTTTTCGGCTCCATCTTCTTCGGCTTTACTATTAAAGAGGCAGCCTCTATTGGTATAATTGGTGGAGCAGATGGCCCAACAACAATATATCTCGCATCAGCCCTCGCCCCCCATATGATGGGTATGGTTGCTGTTGCCGCATACTCTTATATGGCCATGGTGCCCTTAATCCAGCCGCCTATTATGAAACTCCTTACATCAGAGGCAGAGAGAAAGATAAGGATGAAACAGCTTAGGTCTGTTTCAAAAACAGAGAAGATAATATTCCCTCTGGTTGCCACAGTTGTTATATGTCTTTTGACCCCTGATGCAGCACCCCTTATGGGTCTTTTGATGGTTGGCAATCTATTTAGAGAATGTAAGGTAGTGGATAGACTGCTCAAGACCGCCCAGAATGACCTTCTCAATATTGTAACCATTGTCTTAGGGCTTGCCGTAGGTTCTACCATGAAGGCAGAGGTATTTTTAAGCCCAAAACCTCTATTTATATTTTTACTCGGTCTTATTGCCTTTGCATTCTCTACAGTTGGTGGCCTTATATTTGCCAAGATTATGAATCTTTTTTTGAAGGAAAAGATAAATCCATTGATAGGCTCTGCCGGTGTATCGGCAGTGCCTATGGCAGCCCGGGTATCCCAGAAGGTAGGTCAGGAGGCAGACCCTAAAAACTTCCTCCTTATGCATGCCATGGGACCCAATGTGGCAGGTGTTATAGGGACAGCGGTGGCAGCAGGGACATTCCTGGCTATGCTGAAATAGCTAAGATTAAAACAAAAATATAGGCCATCTATATTTATTTTTATAGATGGCCTTTTTTATTTCGAATTTTATAGGATTTTAATCTATATTACCCCCATACCCTTTAAAACAGAGAGCATAACCGCTGCTGCCATGACAGAGCCTACCTGCCCCCCTGCATTAGCACCCATGGCATGCATAAGCAGATAGTTTTTCTTGTTATACCTCTGCCCTTCTTTCTGGACAACACGGGCAGACATGGGGAAGGCAGATATACCTGCTGCACCGATAAGCGGGTTAATCTTACCACCTGTTATAAGGTATAGGACTTTACCGAACAAAATACCGCATACTGTATCAAGACATATGGCTATAAGACCCAGTGCCAGTATAATGATGGTGGTGGGCTGGACAAAGACCTTTCCATCCATGGTGGCACCGATGGATATGCCAAGGAGGAGGGTTACGATATTGGTAATCTCATTTTCTGAGGCCTTTGTAAGTCTTGCAACTGCACCGGATTCCTTCATAAAATTGCCGAGCATAATAGTGGCAAGAAGCGGTAGACCCTTAGGTGCAATTAGACCACCTACAATTGTAATGACAATGGGAAAAAGGAGTTTTGTGGTTTTGGAAACAGTCCTCTTGCCTGTCTTCATTATAGTCTCCCTCTCTTTTTTTGTCGTTAGTATCCTCATGATAGGTGGCTGGAGCACCGGGACTAAAGACATATAGGAGTAGGCAGCAACAGAACATGGGCCAAGGAGATTCTGGGCATACTGGGATGCAACATAGATAACAGTAGGACCATCACATGCACCGATTATGCCTATGGTAACTGCCTCGTTGTATTTAAAACCAAGGGCAAGGGCAAGAAGCAATGTGAGAAATATACCGCACTGACCTGCTGCACCAAGGAGGAATGTATAGGGGTTTTCAAGGACAGGTGTAAAATCCGTCATAGCACCAATACCTACAAAGATAAGGAGGGGAAACAGTTCGGTAATGATACCGGCATCATATATGGTCCTTAAAAAGCCTTCTTTTTCCATAAGCCCTGCAAGAGGGATATTGACTATGATACATCCAAATCCAATAGGCACGAGAAGAAGTGGCTCAAAGTCCTTTTTAATACCCAGGTAGAGAAGTAAACATCCTATGGCCATCATTACGGGATTAGACCAGTGCAGGTTCATGAATCCTGCTATGAGCCCGTTTGCACCACTGATTATTGCCTCAATCATATTGAACTCCTTCCTTTAGTCTTTTTTTTCTTCATCGGGCTTATATGGAAATATCTTCTTGAGAACTGACATAATTAGGCTCAATAAAATAAGTGTAAGGAGTGTGCCGCCCATACCCACAACGAGCATTGTTATTCCAAAGGTCCATCGATCCATCATGTGGTTATACCTCCTATTCGGGGTTTATGGTATTGTTATCTCTACATTTAAATCAAATGTGTTGTCAAGAGTATATCTTTGAAAAGTCGTATCCTGCTTTCAAACTTTAACTGTAATTATTTTTCTTTTTCAAAAACAAATCCATCCTCCCGAAATAGCCTTACACAAGCATCAACTACCTTTTCATCGTAGAGTTTACCTTTGTTCTTCTCTATCTCATCGAGGGCAGCTTCAATTCCAAGGGCTGGTCTATATGGACGATGCGATGATATGGCCTCAACTACATCGGCAACAGCAAGGATTTTTGCCTCAAGAATTATCTCGTCACCTTTTAATCCCTGTGGATAGCCTGAACCATCAAGCCTTTCATGGTGCTGTAAGATAATCTCAGCTATAGGCCAGTCTGACTCCACATCTTTGATGATTTCGTATCCTTTTTTAGGATGAACCCTTATTAATTGGGTTTCTATCTCCGATAACCTCCCAGGCTTGCTCAGAATATCAGAGGGGATAGATACCTTTCCTATGTCATGGATAAGCCCTGCCATACGTATACCATCTATTACATTATCAGGCAGTTTCATCTTTTTCGCTATGACCCTTGCAAGCCTTGAGACCTTTGTCTGATGGCCTGCTGTATAGGGGTCTCTTGATTCTACTATATTAGATATAGTTTGAACTGTTATTCCAATGGCCCTCCTTAATCTTTCCAGTGTTTTATTGAGCCTTTCCTCTGCTTTTTTTCTGTCTGTAATGTCTACCACTGTCCCTTCGTAAAATAGGATATTTCCTGATTCATCCCTTACGATCCTTGCATTAATTGAGACCCAGATAATGCTTTTATCCTTTTTATATAGCTGTGTCTCAAAGTTATAGATAACACCATCTTTTTCAAGTAATTCTTTTAAATGCAGACGGTCTTTGGATTCTACATACAGTTGCGACCATATATCTATTATTGTTTCTTGAAGCTCTTTTGGAGAAGAATAACCATACATCTTTGCAAGAGCTGGATTGACAGTTAAGAATCTGCCCTCAGGGGTTGACTGAAATATACCCTCTACGGCATTATCAAATATTGAACGGTATTTCTCTTCTGAGATTTTTAATGCTAATTCTGCCTGCTTTTGCTCTGTTATATCATGGCATATACTTAAATACATAGTTTTTTCCTTATAGGGTATAAGACATGTGGAGACGAGGACATGCCTTTTTTCACCATGTTTTGTAGTAAATACAGTCTCGATATTCCTTAAGGAAGTTTTTTCTCTTACAAGGCTCAGCCTCTCATATGCCTTTGCGTATTCATTCTCATCTGGATATATAAGTGCCAAAAAATTTTGTGATAAGTTTGCCTCATCCATTGTGTAGCCTGTAAGTCGCTCCATTTCTGTATTAAAGACATAGAACCTGCCTTCTTCATCACTGAATGTTATCCCATCCTGGACCGTTTCAATAACAATTTTGAGCTGTTCCATTGTTTCATAGAGTCTTTCTTCGAGTATCTTCTCTTCAGTGATATCCAATAATGCACCCAATGCAGAGCGTATCCCTTTATATTGTACGGAGGTAATAGTTGCCATAACCCATCTTATTTCATTATCTTTTCTAAGAGCCCTAAACCTGTATGGTATGTTTTGAGCTTTTTTTATTGTCTCTATGCCCTTAAGCCTACAGGTTGTTCTGTCTTCTGGGTAGACAAGGGTTTCATAGTGGATGTTATAGACTTCATTCTTGCTATAACCTGTAAGCTCTTCGAATTTATTATTTACAAGGACAAACAGACCTTTTTGTAGAATGAAAAGCCCAATGGGTGAATGGAGGAAGAGATTTTTGAATGATTCTTCTTCAATCATATCTATCAATAATACAATTAAAATTTTTACATGCAAAATGCAATTATTTTCGGTAAGTTATAAATTCACAATAAAGGTTTCTTATCACCTTTTCATTTTTTTGTAATTGATAGAGAACTTCTATCACCTAATTCAAAGGGGCAGTTTTTGATGGATAACCGGTTTGATCTCGTATCCATTAATCCTTATCTCAAAGAAGATGAGTGTTTAGTAGCCTTGTTGTTATATGTAGTTTATGACAAATATTAAATCATATGCTAAAATTATTAAAATAGAGAATTAATATTTGGATAGAAAATGACCGCCATTGACCCAAACGAGTTATTAGCCCAATATGAGGCAATCATCAAGGCCTTTGATGGCTTCATATATATCTGTTCAGCTGATTATGAGATTGAATTTATGAATGAAAGATTTATCAAGCGGACAGGATATAACCCTATCGGTGATAAGTGTTATAAAGCCCTACATAATTTAGATAATATCTGCCCCTGGTGTGTAAATGAAAGGGTATTTAAGGGAGAGATAGTCCGTTGGGAGATAAAGAGTCCAAAGGATAACAGGTGGTATTCTATAGTCAACACTCCTATCCATCGAAAAGACGGCAGGGTATCCAAAATGTCGATGATTATGGATATCACCTCATATAAGGAGGCATTGGAAGAATCCATTAAATCAAAAAGGTTTCTTTCCAATGTTTTCTCAAGTATTCAAGACGGTATCAGCATACTCAACAAGGATTTAACCATAATTCATGTAAACCCTACGATGGAGAGATGGTATCACTTTAATCAACCCTTAATAGGTAAGAAGTGCTATGAGGCATATCATGGAAGGAATAAACCCTGTACCATATGTCCAAGTTTAAAGACCTTAAAGACCGGCGAGTCAGCATTTGAGATAGTCCCTCTTACAGGACCAAACCGAGAAGTCTTAGGATGGCTTGACCTATTCAGTTTTCCTCTTTTTGATATGGAATCAGGTGGTTTGGAGGGGGTTATAGAGTATGTAAGGGACATAACAGAGCGGAGAAGGGCAGAGGAAAAAATAGAGTCCTTAAATCGACAGCTTGAGGCAAGAACCCGTCAACTTGAAGCCCTGAATAAGGAACTTGAATCATTTAACTACTCTGTATCCCATGACCTCAAGTCACCTTTAATCAATATAGAGGCCATAATAAAAAGATTCTTAAAAAGGTATGGTAGCGGTATTGAAAAAGAAGCAAAGGGATATATAGAGAGGATTCCTAAAATTATTAAATATATGCACGAGATTATAGATGACCTTATGAACCTCTCCTATGCCACGAGAAAGGACATATCTAAAGATAATATCAATCTCAGCCAGTTGGTTAAAGATATCTCGAAGGTTTTCCATGACAGGTTTTCTAATAGGTCTGTAGAGTTTAATATAGTTGAAGATATCTGTGCCATAGGTGATGAAGGCCTTTTAAAGATAGCCATAGTTAATCTAATGAGCAATGCATGGAAGTTTACAAAGATGAATACTCATACCAAAATAGAGTTTGGTGAAACTTTGCTGGGTAATGAAAGGGTATTCTATTTCAAAGATAATGGTATTGGTTTTGATGTCAGTGCTAATCAAAAGATATTTGAGCCCTTTGTCCGTTTTCACTCGAAAGAGGAGTTTGAGGGGACAGGCATTGGATTGGCAACAGTCTACAGAATTATAACCCGTCATGGAGGGAGGATATGGGCGCAGAGCGAGCCAGGTAAAGGTGCCTGTTTTTACTTTACGCTCCCTGAAATATAGGTGAATATAGAATTTTTATAAATAAAATCCACTGTTTTTTGATTTGTTTAAAAAACCTTACAATAACCTCCAAATAATGAGCAAAATGAGAGTCAAAATACATAAAATAAGGAAAGATTGATGCGCAAAAAACACAAGCATACTCAAATCTTGCTGATGATTGGTTATGCAACTATATTGAGTATGATTACATTTTTATTGCTTTGGACTGCTGAACCTGGTTCATTTGGGTATTGGATAACTATTGGCGTGGTTGCTATTGGCTGGTGCGTTTTTCTTCTTAGTTTTACTCCTCTTCGCACAATGGGCAATGTCAAGGTTATTACCTCAAAGGCGGATACAGCTATTATTCTTTTGATCCTTATTATCTTTTTCCTAATTTCAGTGGTAGTTCTCATTAATGCCTTGATACACAGGAATATATTTATGGTTATTACAATAGGCTTATTCGCTACAGGTATTTTCAATATCATCAGGCATATTGTAAAAAAGCCTACAGGTAAAAAGTAAATCGATCTCCCTTGTCAAAAAAAATTTTGCCATTCTTTAAAAGGGATTGCATTAGCACGCCTTGCGGTGTGAGTCATAACTCATAAATCATGTGTCAAAAAAGAAAAATCAGAAAAACCTCTTATATACAAATACTGAGAAGATACATGTAAACAGGAGGCATTTTAGACAGCAGCTTGAAGGGAGTAAAGATGAAAATAGGGCCACATAAAATTTCAACTAAAAGTTGACAAACTATTAAATTTTTATTAGGTTAGAAAAATAAAAAAACAAAATAAAAGCGGAGGGTTAATATGTCTGAAAACAGTGGATGAGCATTTTACAGATAAGAAATGCTTCTATTGTCATGATGGCAAAAAGACCTTCAATGACTGCGCCCAATGTCACAGAAAATTATAATTTCCATAAAATATGAATCTTTTAATACTGATTTGATAATTTAAAATAAAAAGAAGATAAACAATGTCATTTTATTATATTCACAGTGCTCTGATGTTTATTGGATTTATTTTTATCATTATTGGAGTTTTTTCAGCAAGATTTTTAAAGAAAATGAGATGGTGGCTAAAACTGCATAAAACAATGAATATTATTGGTGCCTTGAGCACAATAATAGGGATTGCTTTGATGACATCATATATTTCTTATACAGGAAGTAAACATTTTAATCATATCCATTCATACCTTGGGTTTTTTGTTGGATTCTTATCTGTTATTACACCATTGATAGGTTTTGTCCAGCTAAAGGCCTTGAAATCAAAGATAAAATTTAGACCTATTCATCGATTTTTAGGAAGACTTCTTATTATATCTATGATTTTTAATATATTATTAGGCTTACGTTTTGCAGGCATAATATAATTTTATTTCTAAAGGCAAGCGCAATAGGACCTGTTGATTCTGGGATAACAGATATTAAAGCCTTAAAGGATGAAAAGTAGCACTCAAAAAAACTCTTCGAAATCAAGAGGTTTGAAATGAAGACCAGTAAATTTTACAAACGATTATCAGTACTGATAGTTTTTATGATTTTTATCGCAGGGCTGTTTGTCTTTGATGCAGATGCACAGACTGTTCAAAAGAACATCATCCTTGCAACCACAACAAGCACCCAGGATTCAGGTCTTCTTGATGCACTGCTTCCACTATTTGAAAAAAAGACAGGATATTTTGTAAAGACTATTGCCGTTGGTTCAGGTCAGGCAATGGCAATGGGGAGAAAAGGTGAGGCAGATGTATTACTCGTGCATTCACCTGAAGCTGAGAAGAAGTTTATGTCAGATGGTTATGGGGTGAATCGAAGACTTGTTATGCACAATGATTTTATTGTGGTTGGCCCTCTGTCTGATCCTGCCAAAATCAAAGGGATTAAATCTACTGTCGAGGCATTCAAAAAGATAGCACAATCGAAGAGCCTTTTTATCTCACGGAGTGATAATTCAGGCACACACGCAAAAGAAAAGGCAATCTGGAAGGCAACAGGTGTCAAACCTGAGGGAGAAAAGTGGTACCATGAGACCGGTCTTGGTATGGGACAGACCTTAAATGTCGCCTCTGAAAAAAAGGCATACACGTTGACAGACAGAGGGACATATCTTGCATTAAAAAAGAGGATCGACCTTGATGTACTCGCTGAAGATGATGCAATTCTTTTGAATATTTATCATGTCATAGAAGTGAATCAGGCAAGATTCCAGAAGGTCAATGCAGCCGGTGCAAGGGCATTCGTCAATTTTATGGTATCGAAAGAGGCACAGGCCCTTATCAAAACCTTCGGTATCGATAAATTCGGCTCGCCCCTTTTCTTTCCTGATGCTGGTAAAAGGGTAAAGGACCTGGGAAAATAAAACACACCAGATCTATAAAGGCAATTTTTACGCCTTTTTCCAGATACGGGAGAGTATATAAGTCAATATAAGTAGACCTATACCCGCCAAATCTGTGTATATACCTGGCTTAATTAGCAGTATTGCCCCTGCAATAAGGGGAATCCTGAGTGCAAAGGGTATTGCCCTACCCATGAGCCAGCCCTGCATGCTACAGGCAAGGGCAAAGGTACCGAGAAGTGATGTAACAGCAACTTCTATAATCTCAAGGGGAGAACCGATTAAAAGCATGGCAGGGTTAAAAATAAACATGTAGGGTGCAATAAATGCGGCAATGCCCAGTTTCATGGCAGTAAAACCCACCTTATTGGGATGAGCCTTTGCAATAGCAGCCCCTGCATATGCAGCAAGGGCAACAGGTGGTGTTATGGCAGAGATGCAGGCGAAGTAAAAAACAAAGAGGTGTGCGGCAATGGGTATGGCACCGAGCTTGGTAAGACCTGTTGTTATAACGGCAGCACAGATGGCATATGCGGCTGTTGTTGGCATACCCATCCCAAGGACAATAGCAACAACCATGGAGAGAAAGAGTGCCAGAGGCAATATACCTTTTGAGAAATCAAGTAAAATTGTAGCAAACTTTAATCCAATACCTGTCTGGGATATAATTCCTATCACGATACCTGCTGCAGCACATGTCCCTGCCATCTCAATTGCGCCTTTTGCGCCGTTTGCAAGGGAATCTATAATCTTTTTTAAGCCCATCCTCGTTTCTTTACTCGTCCAGCTTACTATAACGCATGCTGCTACAGCAAGGGTCCCTGCCTTTATTATTGAGGCCATGGCAATGGCAATATAGTATACAAGGACACCCAGTGGAGCGAACATATAGATGCGTTTTAGAGTCTCTTTTTTGCTGGGTAACTGGTCTTTGGGCAGCCCCACAAGTCCTGTCTTTGCTGCCTCAAAATCAACCATAAAATAAACGGCAAGATAATACATGGCAGCAGGTAGTATGGCAGCCACAAGGACTTTAACATAGGGGATACCGAGTATCTCTGCCATGAGAAATGCACCGGCACCCATAACAGGGGGCATGATCTGTCCACCTGTTGATGCAACAGCCTCCACAGCCCCGGCAAAATGGGCCTTATAGCCCATACTTTTCATCATGGGGATGGTAAAGCTTCCTGTGCCCACCACATTGGCAGCAGAACTCCCTGAAACAGTGCCGAAAAGTGAGCTTGAGATGATGGCAACCTTTGCAGGACCACCTCGAGCCCAGCCAACAATGGAGTTGGCAAACTGGATAAAATATGCACCAACCCCTGAACTTCTTAAAAATGCCCCGAATATCACAAAGATATATACATATGCGGCAGATACAAAAATTGGCAGCCCCAGTATCCCATCAAGGCTAAAAAGATATGTAAATATCCTGGGCCAGCTATAACCCTTATGGTAAAAAAGACCAGGGAGGTAACGACCAAAATATCCATAAAGGATGAAGATTATGGCTATTATCATCAGGGCAGTCCCTGTTGTCCTCCTTGTCATCTCAAGCATGGCAATGATGAACATAAGAGATATGATGGTGTCCCAGGTTGTGGGCACAACACCAACCCTGTAAATCCATTCGTCAAAGTTTATAACCATATATATAAAGGGTATGATGACCATAAGGATTAAGATATAGTCCACAGGGTGAACTTTTTTTCGTGCCCCTTCCCAGCCTGGATAGAGAAGAAAACACATAAAGGCAAGAAATACAATGTGCATACCCCTGAAATACCAGGGGTCAATGGGGCTTATAAGTAGACAATAGAGATGGAAGAGAGAGCAGACAGCACCTACAATATACAGAACCTATGAGCCGAATTTGCCAAACTCCCTTGTCCTTATAAGTTCGGCATCCTTAATTTTACCGAGATCAACTGCATTCTCTTCCATCTTTCCTCCCTTCTTTTATAAATAGTTTACTGTTTCAGTTCTTTTGGTATCTTAATACCGATCTCTTCGTAGTATTTTATTGCACCAGGGTGGAGTGGGATAGGTGAATAGAGTATATTTTTAGGCTCTACCTCTTGAGCAGACTTATGGACACTCACGAGTAATGGTTTATTCTTGAATATCTGTTTTGTAAATTCATACACAAAGTCTGCAGGCATGTCTTTGTGCGTAACCATAAAGTTCCAAACAGTTAAAGTAGGTATATCATAGGGAGCGCTTTTGTAAGTTCCTTTAGGAATAATACCTTTTGCAAAATCAGGGTGTTTTTTTATAAACCTCGTAGCAATATCGTCTTCAACACCTATGACAACTATCTGATGGGTGGTTTCTGTTGCTGAGACAAGTCCCCAGGGAAGACCAACTGATTGACCATTTGCATCAAGAAGGCCATCCTTGAGTTGATTGTCCAGGTCAGATGATGATGCATTTACAATCCTTTTTGGTTTAACCCCTGCCTCAGCAATAATCATGGGCCAGTATGTGGCCGGTGTGCCTCCTACAGGACCTGTGCCTATGCTTTTCCCATTGAAATCCTTAATGCTTTTGATACCGCTTTTCTTTAGTGCATACATCTGAAAATACGTGGTATACATGGGGAATATGGCGCGGATATTCTGATATTTCTTGCCTTTTGCCCAGCCCGTCCCTGTCCAGCCTTCATAGGCCGGTGCTGCTGTAACCATACCAAAATGGAGCTCTTTGTTGTTTACAAGCTGGACATTATGCACAGGGCCACCGGTTGATTCTACCGATGCCGGGATACCCATCTTCTCCCCAAGCACCTTGGCGGGTCCTCCTGCCCATACATAATAGACCCCACCTATGGGTGCTGCACCAATGGTGACACCTTTTACCGGCCAGTCCTTTTTCTGCTGTGCATTACAAGGCGAGGCAAAAAACATTAGAATTAGTAAAGAAACAAAACATGCGAGAAAAATTCCTCTTTTCATAGTACCCTCCTTCTTTTTTTTGTATTCAATTTTTTAACTACAATTTGAAAAAAATATTGTCAACAGAAATTTGTATTTTTTGTATCCAACTATAAATGTTGGATTATTTGCGAGGAAAAAGATGGATTTTTATAACTGATGTATGTAGATTTTGCCTCTTTTTTAAGCTATGGTATAATCACATATGGCCTATAGTGATAAAATATCTATTTTCACTGGTTTTGATACCGGATTCTTTAAGAGGAGACTCAATAGATTCTTAGTCCAGTGCGAATACAAAGATGGGGTAATTACTGCTCATCTACCAAACCCAGGAAGGCTCTGGGAGCTATTACAGGAAGGAGCGACTGTATATCTTAAAGAAAACCATAATGATAATAGAGCTACTGCATATACTCTAATTGCTGTTAGAAAAGATTCGAGACCTGTGTTTCTCCATACCCATCATACCAATACCATTGCAGGGATCCTTATTAACGAAGGCTGTATTCCAGGGCTTGAGGACTTCATTATAGAAAAGCTTGAATATACCATTGGTAATAACAGGTTTGATTTTATGCTAAAAAATGGGGATAAAAGGATGCTCCTTGAGGTTAAGTCCTGCACCCTTTTCCATAATAATTTAGCCATGTTTCCCGATGCTGTAACAACAAGGGGAAAAAGACACATCTTAGGCCTTTCTAATCCTCATTATCCCGGTGGGGTGTTATTTATTGTCCATTCTTCAACACCACAGTATTTTCTCCCAGAATATCATGTGGATCTTGATTTTTCCAAAGCCCTTTATTCCATGAAAGATGAGATCTTCATAGGTGCTGTCGCCTTAACATGGGAGGATGATCTTACAGTACATAAAAAAGTTAAGCCCCTTAGTATCCCATGGAATATATTCGAAAAAGAAGGTAAGGATTGTGGAAGCTACATGCTTATTATGACTCTAAATCGCGAAAAAATTATCCCCATCGGAGGGTTAGGGGATATATCTTTCAAAAAAGGTTTTTATATATATGTTGGTTCAGCCATGAAAAATCTCCATGCAAGGCTGGAAAGACATAAGAGAATCCATAAAAAACCATTCTGGCATATAGATTATCTCAGGGAAGAAGTAGATTTAATCCATACAATCCCTATTCGCTCACAAAAAAGACTTGAATGTCTGATATCTGATTCATTAAAAGATATTGCTTGTGATTATATCCCTAATTTTGGTGCCTCTGACTGTAGATGTAATTCCCATCTGTTTTTTATGGATGATAACCCTATACACAACCCTGATTTCAATAAAATATTGTTGGACTACAGGATGCCTTATATTACTTATGGTTACAAAAAAAATCTTAAGGATGTATAGGATGAGGCCTTTTTCAATGGTCCATCTAATATAAATTGATGGGAGGCATGGATGAATGAAGAGTATGTGAAGAATCTTTTTAACGAATGTAGTGTAGGGAGGCTCATTGGCATAGAGATATCAGAGGTGAAAGAGGGGTATGCAAAAGGCAGCCTTTTCTTAAATCATGAGCACTTAAATGCATTCGGTAATGCCCACGGCGGTATAATATTTGCCCTGGCAGACCAGGTAGGAGGTGCATGTGGGAATACTGTAGGGAAGAAATCTGTCCTCATAGAATCCTCTATACAGTATTTCAGGCCTGTTTTTGAGGGCAGTCGTATCTATGCAGAGGCATTTCTTATCCACAAGGGTAAAAAAATAGGTAGGATAGATATAAAGGTTTTTAACGAAAAATCTGAAGATATTGCAATGATGCACATGGTATTTTATATAACCGATGAAGGACATAGAGGAAAGACTTCTTAGGATATTCTACAGACTCCTTGATGCCTTTGGAAAGAGATATTGGTGGCCTGGAGATACACCCCTTGAGATTATTGTAGGGGCTGTCCTCACACAAAATACCACATGGAAGAACGTGGAAAAGGCAATAAATAATCTTAAAAAAGAAGATATGCTCAGTTTTGAGGCACTATATGGGGTAGATGAAAAAAGACTCAGTGATATTATAAAGCCAGCAGGATATTATAATATAAAATCCAATAGGTTGAAAAACACAATTAAATTATTTTATGAAGAATATAATTCATCTATTGATTATTTAAGCACTATTTCAACTGAAAAATTAAGGAAATCCCTCCTTGGCGTAAAAGGTATAGGTAAGGAGACAGCAGACAGCATCTTATTGTATGCATTAAACCGTCCTGTCTTTGTGGTGGATACCTATACAAAAAGATTTTTAAAAAACCATAGACCTCCGTTAATGGATGACAGCTGGGGAATAAAAGACAAAGACAGCTATGACTATATCCAGGGGTTTTTTACAAGGCATCTTCCTTTAGATAAGTATATCTATAATGAATATCATGCCCTTATTGTATGTCTTGGTCAGAGGTATTGTAAAAAAATACCTGACTGTGGGGGGTGTCCTTTAAAGGGTATTTAGATAAAATCTATCCTTACTTTTTGATCATCCCATGATTTTTCTATTATCCCTGCTATAAAGCCCTGTTCCCCTGATGACATGATAGTGTTGAGTATGTCTTGTGCATCATCAGCACTGACAATGACAATAAATCCTATGCCCATATTAAAGGTGGCCAGCATATCGCCAAGGGGGATATTTCCGAGTTTTCTCAATACATTAAAGATATCGGGTATTCGGTTGTTGTTAAGATTTAGGTGTGCACACAATCCATTGGGTATTATCCTTTTAATGTTGCCAGGGAGACCCCCACCTGTTATGTGTGCCATGCCTTTTATCTTAAATCTATCAAGGAGGTCTAAAATTGTTTTCACATATATCTTTGTTGGTTTGAGAAGCTCCTCATATAGAGGCCTATTTAAGCCCTCCACTATGTCGTTTACATTAAACTTATGGACATCAAAGAGGATTTTTCTTACAAGAGAGAATCCATTGCTGTGAAGGCCGTTTGAGGTTAGTGCAATAATTGTGTCACCTTCCTTTATTTCAGCTCCATCAACTATATCCCCTTTATCAACAAACCCTATAACAAACCCTGCAAGGTCATACTCGCCATCTTTATAAAAGGACGGCATCTCTGCTGTCTCACCCCCAATGAGTGCGCATCCAGCTATCTTGCAACCTTGGCATATACCATTTATTACATCCGTATATATATGCTCATCAATCCTGCCACAGGCAAAGTAATCTAAAAAGAAGTATGGCCTTGCACCAAGTGTGAGTATATCATTAACAGACATTGCCACAAGGTCAATCCCCACTGTATCATGCCTTCCGCTTAAAAATGCGATTTTTAGCTTTGTCCCCACGCCATCCGTTGATGTAACGAGGACAGGGGTTTTCATGTGGGCAGGCACATCTGTCAGGGATGCAAAACCGCCTATTGGATTCAAGACTAAGGGATTAAAGGTCTCCTGTATATTCCTTTTTAGCTTTTCTATCAGGCTATCTGCCTTTTCAATATCAACGCCCGAATCTTTGTATGTATATGATTTCATGGTAATAATAAAATATAGCTGTCAGCTACCCTTAAAAAAATCTATCCAGATATGTATGATAACTGACAGCTATGGTTGGTTAAGCCATCTTTTCTATAAACTCGTCTACTGGGATTGCAGGCAGTGTTACAATCTGCACTGTACCCCTTGAACCCATCTCTATGGAGATCTTTGCTATTGCCTCGTTATTAGGTGCGTCAAGAATGGTAATAAAATCATACTGACCGAGAATTGCATACTGTGCAAGGACTTTTGCACCCATGTTTTCTATCTCCCTGTTTACCTCTTCAATCCTCTCTGGATGCTTCTTAATAGTCTTCCTGCCCTCATCTGTTAATGTGCTTATCATTATGTATATAGGCATTTGTTCACCCCCTTTCTGTATTTAATCTTTTTTTTATATTAAAATATAGATGCCATACTTGTCAATAAAATTTTAAAAATATTTTTCTTTTGAGACTTATAAAAAAATCCATGTTCTGGGGTATATAACCCTGGGAGTGTATCTTAGATTTGTCTACTTTGCTGATACTTTGTTTAGTGAATAAATTCACAATAATTATTTTTTTGTCTTTTTATGTTGAAAAAATGGCGACTTTATAATACATATATTCGCAATTTATATAGAAATAATGGATTGAATATGTTCATTATTTCACATGGTATTTATTGGTAAGTTTTTTATTTAAAGTTTTAGTTTTTTTTGTTAATTTAAAAAAATTGAAATGATTAAGGGGGCTCCAATGGCTAAACCAATGGAACAGTACAAATGGCATGAACTCAATGTAGGTTGTGTCATAGATGAGGTAGGCAATGCCAGGGAATACAAGACAGGTGACTGGAGGTCCCAGAAACCTG